>ENA-OQES01000569-OQES01000569.1-human-gut-metagenome-genome-assembly--contig:-NODE-569-length-15520-cov-15.630027_pt1 | contig 15520 bp, 20 predicted proteins | sample MGYA00242798_ERZ504641 | MGnify/ENA primary metagenome ERZ504641 (study PRJEB26092, sample SAMD00036327) | human gut metagenome | host: Homo sapiens | study: EMG produced TPA metagenomics assembly of... | reverse complement strand
ACAGGCGTTTCTGCTGAGAGAATTTTCTCTTTCCCCCAGGGAAAGATAATCTGCTGCAATTTTCCTTTCCCCAGATCAGGGGTCTGAAAATTTTTCCCATGAGCATTGCATTCCTTTACCAGATAGATCCCGTCTTCACGATACCTTTTATGGCAGGAACTACCTTCATACATTCCGGACAGACACTCTTTGTTTTGCCGATGGTGATCAAAGCTTCAGTACCTCCCGCTCTGTCAGAATTTCCATAACTTTTGTATAAGTATCTGCAATAAGTCCAGGACATTTCTCCATGATCACACCCCAGTCCAGATGAGTGATATCCTTACAGTAAAAAGCTCCGAATTCTTCCTCTGTCTTCTGGCGGAACCACTGATATAATTCCTGTACAGCCGGTTTCATCTGTGCATCTTCCTTCTCCTCAGGAGCCAGATTTCCGAGAAAATATCCGATGGCACAGGCACTTCCTGTCAGACATCCGCAGGTATCTCCACAGTAACCGATTCCTCCGCCAAGGCCTCCCATTGCCTTTACAAGCTGTGGATTTTCCTCTCCTATGGTTTCCAGAGTCATGATCATAATGATCTGTGAACAATGATATCCCATGCTACCTAATTCCATTATTCTTTCGTAAAGATCCATACATTACTCCTTTCTGCCAACCACCATGGTATAGCCTATTTTTCTGCCTTTGTATTCTTTCTGCAGAAGCTTATGATCCTCGCAGCAGAATGAATCATTCCAGATTGCTTCCAGATAATATTCTCTCCAGAGAGCAGTCTGATCCTCCTGACAGAGAATCGTAAACCCTGTTTCTTTCACAATTTCCAGAAGATTGCCCGGATCCAGATCTGACAGCAAAAGAAATCCTCCCTTTTTCAGTACACGCCAGCATTCAGAGACTGCCTTTTTCTGATCTCTGCTGACAAAAAATGCACACTGGCTGATACAGAGATCCATACTGTCTGCTGCATACTGAAGGGTCAGAAAATCTCCCTGCTGCACCTCACTGCTTCGCGGAGCAAGATCCACACCCTGCACATTCAGACCAAATGCTTTCATGATCCGCACGGTCTCTCCCTCTCCTGCTCCCAGATCCAGAGCTTTCATTCCTTTTTTCAATTCTATGCTTTTCAGAAGATGAATTGTCTGCTCTTCCCCTCCGGGGTGTCTGTTCATCTATTTATCCTCCAGTGCACGTTCCACTGCCAAAACCTTTCCAAGAGCCAGCTCTTCCGGAACATAGACAAAGCCACATTTGGGACAGACCGGCATCTCAACAGGAAAACCGTTCTCCAGATACATAAATTTTGCTTTTCCCTTTACAAGAGGAACCTTGCATTTCATGCAGGTCAGCTTTCCCTCAGGATCAATGGTATAATATGTTCTCTCTACTGCCATTACTGTCCCACCCTTTTCATAATATTCATTCTATGACTGTATGCTCTGCGTACCAGATACCCTTCTTCTGTTTCCACAAATCTCACCCAGAATGTAACATTTCCAAGTCTGCTCCTTGTCACCAGTTCTTTTGTCTCTTCATCAAAGATCGCTTCCTGATTTTCTCTGTAATCTGATAATACACGCTCCACATCGCTTTTCAGGATCATACGTTCATCCATCATACTGATGGCATCTTCTGTATATGCAACGGTATAATCTTTTTTCTCCATCATCAGTTCCTCATTCCATATAATTTTTTAAAAGCTTCTCTTTTAGCTCAAGCCGGTTGTAGCGTTTCTCACTGATATCCGGCATATTGGCGGCATTTATACCATACAGAAGTTCCAGGATATGTCTGGATTCCCTGCCTTCCCTGACAAATCGGTCCCTGCATGCCATGCAGTACGTTATATATGGGGAATCGGATCGTTCCAGACACTTTTCTGTCATTTTATCTGCCATCTCTTTATTAGCGTAGGCAGTCAGTCCGCCGTATCCGCAGCAGGGAGACAGATCTCTGGAATATTCTGTATTTACAACAGTGCACCCCATATCTGCAAGAAGCTCTCTTATTGTATCCTGTGTCTGTGTATCTCCCCTGGCACCGCAGGCATCATGTATTGCAACAGGTATCTCCAGTCCTTTTGCCTGTCCGGGAAGTCCGATTTCCTTTAAGATCTCCCAGATTCCTGTGACTTTGGCGCCAAGACTCTCTTTTAACTGTTTCATACAGCTTGGACAGCCTGCTATAATCATAGGATCTCCCAGTTTTGCAAGCTCCTGCTTCAGCTGTTCATTTACCTTTTCTGTCATTTCATAGCGTCCTGCCCATTCACTGATAGCACCACAGCATCCCAGCATCAGAGCAACACCGCCCTCTGTCCTCCTGCACAGATCCTCATATGCCTCTGTGACAACATCCGGCGCTATAGCTCCTGCCTGACATCCTGGGAAAAATACATATCTGCAGGTTTCATATCCCGGCTGAGGTCTGCATAAGAAAGCCTCCGAATTGGAGAACAGCATATCCATCAGTGCAAATTCATGAGGTGCCAGAGGCATTTTGTCTGTAGATACCATGTTTTCTCTTGCAGATTTGCAGACCTGGCTCATATCAAACCCATTTGGACAGGTTACAGTACACTGTCCGCAGAGTGAACAGGAATTCATCGGTTTATTCATCTGGTGATCTCCCATAATGATCTGGGTATTATTATAAATCTCACGTGCAAGAAGACCCGGATGCTTTTTATATTCCCTTAAATAGACACAGCTTTTCATACACTCATCACAGTGACACTGAATGCATCGCTTTGCTTCCTCAACAGCTTCTTCTTTTGAATATCCATCTGTGCTGCAGGGAATCTTTTTGGAGCCTTTCATCCCGTCCATATTTGTATAGAGCCTGGTGGTAACTGCTCCTTCACTGCCTCTGTTGCTGTGGGGCGAAAGATTCTGTACAAGGAGGTCTACAGTCAGGGCAGCTCTCTTTGCAGCAAAAGCTGCATCCATCACAGACCGGACCGGACCGCTGACAATTCCCGCCTGTTCTCTCAGCATGATCTCTGCGTCTGCTGTTTCCTCTGGAGCCAGCTTTTTGGCCACCTCCTCTGAAGCACAGACCACATCTGCCTCCTTCATTTTCGCTCTGATAAACGGAAGGTCAAGACTGCATCCGAATTCAAAGGAAAAGTCCATGGAACTGAGACGTTTTACCTCATTTTTGCGATCTGATTCCAAAAGCTCCGGAGCTGCTGCTGCAATATAGGCTTCATAATCTTTCTCCTGACAGTAAATGGTTGCAGGATACATCTTCTTTTCCAGTTCCCCTGCAAGAAACAGCGGGAACAATCCTGAGCCAAAGATCACAGCCTTTTTTTTACTTTCTGATACGAAATACACTGCTCCGTTTTCCAGGTTCCCCATATCGTACAATGGCACGCTCTACTTCACGTATGGATATGCCATCACCCAGCTCACAGAGTCTGCATTTTTCCTCACATGGTGCAGTACATCCGTTACAGAGGATCATGGGAAATGGTGTGATCTTTTCATAGATAGCCAGAGCTTTCTTAAAGTTTCCTTTTGCAGCATAAAACAGCATTTCTTTTGTATCTGCTTTGAAAGGACAGGCTGCAACACAGTACGCCGGCTGTTCATGAACACAGAGGCTGATCATATGATCCATCTCTTCCTTTGACATTCGATTTACGTGATAAACATGAGTGGAACCTCTTTCCTGTATATATGTCATAACCCGATACTCCTTTCATTTCCAAAGGGGAGACAGTCTCCCGTCTCCCCTTATTATATCACATGATAAAATTATACTGACAGTTATTTCTCAAGTTCCTTTAATGCTGCAAGAACCTTTTCAGGACGGGCAGGAACACGTGTGATACGTGCGCCTGTAGCATTGTAGATCGCATTCAGGATTGCAGGATGAGGAGCATCCAGCGGAGCCTCACCACAGCCGGCAGCACCGTAAGGACCGCTTGGGCGATATGTTTCATTGAAATGAAGTTCAATATCATCCGGCGCATCATTTGGATACGGAATGCCACAGTTCTTCAGAGAAGTATCATGGTTCAGATCCTCGAAATCTTCTGTAAGAGCAAGACCAATACCCTGTACAAGGCCGCCGTAGAAGTTGCCTTCTACAAGAAGTCTGTTCATGATGGTACCTACGTCAGCCACACAGGTGAAATTTTTCAACTTTAACTTTACCTGTTTCTGTATTAACAGCAACTTCCGGAAGGAAGATCGTATACATGTAGGTTGCAAACGGATCACCCTGTGCTGTATCCTGATCGATCGGATGATCTGCACAGAAGGTTGTCACCCAGTTACCTTCATATTTTGTTGCAAGACCCTCAGCCACCATCTCATCATAAGTACGGAAGGTTCCGTCTTCTTTCTTCATGGCTGCCACAAGGTTTTCTGCTGCCAGACGACATGCATTACCTGACATAACCTGTGAACGTGATCCACCTGCAGGACCTGCATTAGGACATGTCTTGGTATCATTCATAACAAGTTTGATCTGTTCCGGTCTAATTCCTGCCTGACGAAGTGTTTCATGTGATGATACAAGAACCCCCATATCAGCGCCCTGTCCGTGATCTTCCCATGCAGCATACATTGTAACTGTTCCATCCGGATTCAGCTCTGCAAATGCGTTTGATGTATCAACACCATCAAGACCACAGCCATATACACCGAGAGATACACCGATACCATATTTGATCTTGCCATCAGAAGCTGCATTCTTTTCAGCCACACGTTTCTTAGCTGCTTCATACAGTGGACGAGCTGTCTTGAACAGTTCTTCTTCACAGTATACTTCAGGCGGATAACCTGTAGGGATCGTACTGCCTTCTGATTCTTTGTAACAGTTCATTTCACGGATATCGAAGGGGTCGATTCCCATCTTTGCAGCCAGAACATCTATCGCAATCTCAGATCCCATATAAGACTGAGGAGATCCGTAAGCACGGAATGCTGAACCCCATGCATGGTTTGTAAACACTGTTGTAGATTTGTTACGGATAGAATTGATTCCATAGCCTGCACCTGTAAACTGGGAAAGTCTCATTGTAAGCAGATCACCGAATTCTGAGTATGGACCATGATCCACATAGTTATTGCCCCAGAGTGCAAGAAGCTTACCATTTTCATCTGCTGCAAGCTTGATATTCATAAATGCAGGGGATCTCTTTCCTGTATAAGTAATATTCTGGAACTGATTAAATACCAGAGACACAGGACATTCAAGGATCTTAACAGCAGCGCCGATCAGAGCCTCATTTGTAGGAGAGAACTTGTAACCAAAGGTTCCTCCTGCATGGTTCTGAACAATTCGTAAGTTCTCCATTGGCACACCGATACCATCAGCGATCATAGGCATATGCAGATGGATACCAATGGATTTGGAATGAACAGTTATCATACCGTCTTCGTCAATGTAACCATAACCGCAGTCCGGCTCAAGATGAAGATGAGGCTGACGTGAACAGTAAGATTCGATCTCAACCTGCTGTGAATCCGGAATGCTGTCCCAGTCAAAATCAGGACCCTTGATACAGTTTGTCTCAAAGAATGCGTTCGGAATACCGGGATGAATCTCTGCCGCATCCGGTGCGATGGCATCCATTGCATTCATATATGCAGGAAGCTCTTCGATCTCAACTTTAACTGCTTCTGCTGCTGCCCTTGCATGCTCTTCTGTATCAGCAGCTACGATGGCAATCGCATCACCAAACTGGAAGATTTTTTCATCGCAAAGTACAGGACGTTCGAAACCGTCTGTCTTGTTGTGTTTTGGAAGCATTACAAGACCATTGATCTTATTGGTTCCGCCTGCTGCCTTAATATCTTTTGCTGTGATAACACGAACAACACCAGGCATACTCTCTGCTTCTGCTGTGTCAATATTGAGAATATTTGCATGAGAAACCTTTGCCTGTGTAAGAGCAAGGCGAAGTGTTCCTGATGGCATCTTTAATGCATCATCTGCACCAAAATCCCAGGTACCTGTTACCTTCTGTGCTGCTGACGGACGGATATAATTTGTTCCAACAATAGAATCACCTGTCTGTTTGAACACAAGGTCTTCCTTTGTCATCTCGCCGCGCATAACTGCTGCTGCAGCCATAGTAGCATCGATCAGCGGCTTATAGCCTGTACAACGGCAGAGATTACGCTGTTTGTTAAACCAGTCTCTTACCTCCTCACGGGTAGGACTTGGATTATTGTCCAGAAGCACTTTTGCTGAAATAATAAATCCCGGTGAACAGAAACCGCACTGTGCGCATCCATATGCCATCCATGCAACCTGGATTGGATGCATATCAGAAAGTGTTCCCACACCTTCAATGGTTGTGATCTCTGCATGATCGGGAACACGGCTCATCTTGTAGATACAGGATCTTGTGACTTTTCCGTTCATAATAACATTACAGGCTCCACAGTGACCTTCACCGCAGCCAATCTTACATCCTGTAAGAAGAAGGTGATCACGGAGCACCTGCGCCAGTGTCTCATCCTTATCAAGAATAAGTATTCTCTCAACACCATTAATCTTCAATGTCTTTTTAATCATGTCCCATTCCTCCTTTTAAAAAAATTCATTTCAATCTTACTGATCTTCAGGCTTATGTGTTCCGCACGAATCATGGTCAGCTCCCCTGCCTGTCAGATCTTTCAGTCTCTCTATTCCTCTGGCGGAATAGAAAACAATGGAAGAGCTGCTCCCGTCCAGATTCTCACCGCTGAGCTTTAAAACATTTGCATTCTCATAATAATCGATGGGAAGCGTCCGGCTATATACAACCCCTGTACGCTCATCTTTTACCTGTACAGTAACTTCTTTTGCGGTAATCTCAAAAATCTTATCCATAAAAAAGTTCTCCTGTCCACGTTATTTTATATATCCATACTACCATAATTTTGCACAATTATACAAATTACAAATAATTAATAGTTGGCTATTTTATATATTGCAGACAATTTTATTTTGTTTTATTTAAAATTTTAACTATTTTTATTCTTTTATATGTTATAATAATATCAAATTTGTATAATATCATTGAAAGAAGGAGGTATCTAAATGCAGACAGGCGCCCTCATCGTGGCTGCGGGGAAATCATCACGAATGGGAGACTTTAAACCCATGCTTCAGCTTGGCTCCATTTCCATCGCACAGCGCGTGATCAATAATTTCCGGCAGGCCGGAATCTCCAAAGTAGTAGTGGTAACCGGATATCATGCAGATGTTCTGGAATGCCACCTGGCTTCCAATAATGTAGTCTTTCTTCGAAATGAGAACTATGCAAACACTCATATGTTTGATTCTGTCCGAATCGGACTTGAGTATCTGAAAGACAAAGTGGATACGGTACTCTTTACACCTGTTGATGTTCCGCTGTTCACAGCCCAGACAGTCACTCAAATGCTCTCTCTGGGGCGTCCCCTTGTAACTCCGGTCTGTAATGGCAATCCCGGTCATCCCATTCTGATCCGTTCCACACTGATTGATTCCATCCTAAGTGATGACGGAAAATCAGGACTTAAAGGTGCTGTGGATAACTGCGGGGAACCCATGTATTATCTTAATGTAAAGGATCCCGGTATTATTCATGATGCTGATACACCAGAGGATTATGCTGAACTTCTCCGCATACACAACCAGAGTCTGATCCGTTCTGAAATCCATATTCAGCTAGCCCGGGAAAAAGTTTTTTTTCGATGAAAAACTCTATTCGCTGCTTACACTGATCCATGAAACAGGATCTGTCCGCGATGCCTGTGAGCGCATGCACATTTCCTATTCTACCAGCTGGAACCTGATCCATACCCTGGAATCACAGCTTCATGAACCTCTGATCATCAGAAGCCAAGGCGGTACAAGGGGAAGCCATAGCGAACTGACACCATACGGCGAAGAATTTCTGAAACGATATGCCCGTTTTTCAGAAGAAACACGTTCCTGTTCAAAAAAATTATTTGAAGAATGTTTCGGAGGGTTTTTAAATGCGTAACCTTTATCTGGTCCGGCATGGAAAACCACAGTATCCGGATGAACATTCTTACTGTGTAGGACAGACAGATTTCTCTCTATCCATGCTTGGACATCTGCAGGCAGTCCTTCTTAACGAAGAATTGTCCGATAAAATATCAGGGGTATACTGCAGTCCTTTGTTAAGAGCAGTTGAGACAGCAGGCCATATGGCACCTGAGCTTCCACATATCATTGTTTCTGATCTGTCAGAACGAAATCTGGGAGAATGGGATGGCCTTTCTTTTGATGAAATACGCCAGAGATGGCCGGACATTTATAAAGCGCGTGGGAATAACCCTGATCATCCGATCCCGGGAGCAGAAACTCCTGCTGCATCTGGTTTTCGCTTTTCGCAGGCAGTTCATAAGATTCTTTGCGCTTCTGAAGGTGATATTGCAGTGGTAACTCATACAGATGTAATCTCTTCTTATTTACATGCATTACATTCTGATATGTACAGCAGGCAGCGGTTTCGTCTGCCCTGCGGCTCTTACTATCATCTGGAAGTGAATGAAAAAAATAATATTTCTTTCTCTGATCCCAGTTATATACTGCCTCATCCTGAATTAAATGACGGACTATGTCTCAGGCTTCGCAATGCTGTTTCTCTGCCCCGTCATGTACAAGCTCACAGTGATGCTGTTACTGAACTTGCCTGTTGTTTATGCAATATGCTGGAATCCAATGGTTATATCTTTGACCAGAAGCTTGTTCGCTCCGGTGCACTTCTGCATGATATTGCCAGACTTCAGAGGCATCACGCGAAAACAGGCGGTGAACTTTTCTTACAGTTAGGTTATCCTGAGATCAGCCAGATCATTTCACAGCACCATGGTCTGTTGGAAGCCACGCTGGATGAAGCAGCTATTGTATTTCTGGCTGATAAACTGATTCAGGAAACACAGCGTGTAACCATAGAAAAAAGATTTGCCGACAGCATGAGTAAATGCAAAAGTCCGGAAGCTCGCAAAGCTCATGAGCAGCAGTTAGAACAAGCCCGCAAACTGCAGGACATGATACAATCACTCTGCCATATCACGCTTTAGTTCAGGCGGGCAGACGTACACAACTGGAGCAGAAAAATCACTTAATTTAGTTAGGAGGTATTTTATTATATGAGAACATTATTTCAGACAATAAAACAACAATTCCTGGAGGGAAACGATCTTGTACTTGTTTCCGTTACAGCATCCTCAGGGTCTACACCAAGAGGTGCCGGTTCCCGCATGCTGGTCGGAAAAAACGGCAGAATTTCCGGAACCATCGGAGGTGGAGCTGTAGAATATCGTGCTGAATGTATGGCATTGGATATTCTTGCAAAAAAAGGAATCCTGCGAGCATGAATTCCGGCTGAATCATAAAGATGTTGAAAATATTGGTATGATCTGTGGTGGTGATGTTACGGCCTTTTTCCAGTATCTTGATCATAACGATCCGATTATTATGGAAATCACGGAAACTGCTGAAAAATTCTATGAAGAGCGAAAAGATTTCTGGCTGATCTGCGATCTTCTCACCACCTCCGGTGTGAGCCTCTACAGTCCTGCATGCGGTCTCATCGGAACTGCCAATGTTCCTTCTTCTGTATTATCTTCTTTGTCTACAAAGCCACACCGATATCACAGTGAAGATTATGATCTGTTTTCTGAACAGATTGGAACCTCAGGAACTGTCTATGTATTCGGCGGCGGACATGTCTCACAAAAGCTTGTCCCAATCCTTGCAAGCGTTGATTTTCGCTGTGTTGTCCTGGATGACCGGCCGGAATTTACAAATCCTGCTCTTTTCCCAGGAGCAGTTGAAACAATACTTTGTGATTTCAACCATCTGGACCAGTATGTTTCTATTACAGCTGCTGATTATTGCTGCGTCATGACACGTGGACATTCCTATGATACCATTGTACAGGCACAGCTTCTCGCTACACCTGCATGTTATATAGGCGTCATTGGAAGCCGTGCAAAAAAAAGCTGCTGTATTTCACCGTCTGATTGAAGAATACAACATTAATGAACAAGATTTAAACCATATCATCTCACCTATAGGACTGGAGATCAAAGCAGAAACACCGGCTGAAATCGCCATCTCCATCACAGGACAGATGATCCAGGTTCGCGCTGACAGAAAGGCTACATCAAAATGATGGCAAAATCAGTATATAAAACTGTAATATTTGGTGCCGGACAAATTGGACAAATGACCGCAAGACTTCTCAGCAGTCCCTGTCAGCTCCTGTGCTTTGCTGATAATGACCCCCATAAACACGGATCATATATTGGAAATATTCCAGTCTGTTCTCCGGATACTGCAGCAGCACTTCTCCCGGATCTGGTCATCCTGGGAGTTCTGGATGAAGAACGGCGCAATTCTATGATAAAGCAGATGGAAAACTTAGGTTATCACGGACCTTTTCGTGATCCCTCCGTCCTTCGCATGTTTGACGCACGGGTTGCTGTTATGCGTCTTTTATCTGAGCAGATCTATCAATTGGATATTCCGGGAAATGTTGCAGAACTAGGTGTTTTTCGAGGTGAATTTTCTTCCCTGATCAGTGCAGCCTTTCCAGACCGAAAAATCCATCTTTTTGATACTTTTGAGGGCTTTTCAGAAAAGGATATCACAATAGAAGCCTCCGGTAATCTGTCCCGTGCCAAAACAGGTGATTTTTCTTCTACTGATATTGACTCTGTTCTTCATGTTATGCCTGATCCTACACGTACTGTGATCCACAAAGGATGGTTTCCGGATACCTTTTCCGATGTCACAGATGAAACTTTTTGTTTTGTATCTCTGGACGCAGATCTCTATGCTCCAACTGCAGCCGCACTTCCTCTGTTCTATGAACGCCTGGCCACCGGAGGAGTTCTCCTGATCCACGATGTGTACAGTACACAGTTTTCCGGATGTCGAAAAGCGGTCGGGGAATTCTGTCTGAAAAACCATCTGTTTGCAGATCCTGTATGCGATCTGCATGGAAGCGCAATGATCCGAAAATTATAAAAAGAAACGCCGGAACCGGTATTTACCGGAACCAGCGTTTCTTTTTCATTTATTTATTGTATAGCCCTTTTCCACGTCCATGCCTAACCTTTATAAAGTTCCTTTCAGAACATTTTCCAACTGTTCATCGGACAGATCAACATGATAAAAAAGATCGAAAAATTTATGTATTTCTTCATTGATATCACATTTAATATATTCCGGATAAATCAATGCTGAGAACCATCGCATACCGATCAGACGATTTGGTCCTGCCGGACGATCCACCCAGCTAAACGGTGCATTAGGAGTTCCATAAACCTTTTGGTCCTGTACTGCTTTTAGTGAAGCATAATCAGGATTGCTCAGGATATCTTCTGCTGCAGAATTTCCGCTTTTATCTGCCTTTGGTTCACCATTTACAACAATCACATCCGGATCCCATGCAAGAAGCTGTTCTGCTGAAATCTGAACACGAGATCCATCTCCCAATTCCAGATCTGCAACATTGACTGCATTGATGGCATCAAGGATCTGTGCATGCTGGGATCCCCTGGGTGCAGTTTCCAGTGAATCCTCTCCATTACCGAAGTATACACTGACTTTCTTTTCTTCTGGAATATCTGAAAGTGCATTAATATCAGTAAATACCTGCTCCGCATACTGAGCAAGCTCTTCTGCATGATCTTCTACGCCAAGAAGTTCGCCCATAAAACGAAAAGCTTCCGCAGAATTATTAAGCTCATTGTCTACTGCAACAACCGGAATTCCAAGGCTTTCTGATAACGCATCGCAATCAGAAACCATTGTATCATTAATCTTTCCACTATTAATAGCAATTGTAGGATTGGCAGCAATTACTGCTTCATAATTGACAGCATCACCCATTCCAAAATTAGGAAGATCCTGATATTTGTCCAGAATAATAGATTTCTCAACATCATTCAGTTCATAATTCCACCCAAGAAGCTTATCCGGTGCAACCATATACAGAAAAATTGCAGCTACCGGACCTGCTGAAAAAATCAGATTCAATATTTTCTGCTGCAGGGACCGTTACTTTTCTTCCTGCCATGTCTGTGATCTCACGGGTTTCAGCAGTTTCCTGCGTGGCATCCTGCTCCCCACTCTGCGCCTGCTCTTCAGTAGCAGCCTTCGTTTCAGAATATCCTGTTAAAAGACTGACTGACATCACCAGACATATAAGCAGAGCCAAAAGTTGTCTGTGCTTTTTCATAAACTTTCTCCTTTCTTTTCTCCGCATTACTCATAATTGACGCTTATTGAAATTGACTATACAATTTTTAAGTATTATAATGTATATGCGAATAGTTTTTAAAAACAATTCGGTTTTTCTGAGTATAACACCGTAAATTTGATCAGTCAAGTTACAAGGATGAATGATTATGAATCTGACAGCTAATGAAAAAAAAAGCAGCTACTGCCCGGCAAAGACGATATGTTCTGCTGTTGGCGGTTATGCTGGTACTTTTGTTTATCATTATAGTACTCTCATTCTGGGTGGGATATTATCCGCTTACACCAGTGCAGGTACTAAATGCATTTTTATCAAAATTTGGTTTTAAAGGAGATATTTTACCCCAGGCAGTTACCATATTCTGGAATATCCGTCTGCCCCGTATTCTGTCTGCTTTATTTATTGGTGCTTCCCTCTCGGTAGCAGGTGCAACCTATCAGGGAATGTTTCGCAATCCACTGGTATCTCCGGATATCCTTGGAGTTTCTTCCGGTGCAAGTCTCGGAGCTGCTTTTGCAATTTTAAACGGAGCTTCCAACTGGATGATTCAACTTTCTGCTTTTGCAGGTGGTGTAGCCGCAGTAGCCGCATCCTATCTTATCAGCCGAAAATCCGCACATTCCCAGACTCTCAGTCTTGTTCTGACCGGAACTATGATCATGTCACTCTGCAATGCCGGTGTCACAATGATCAAATATGTGGCAGACCCTAATGATGTTCTCCAACAAATTACTTTCTGGCTTATGGGCAGCTTAACCAAAACCACAACCAAATCCTTTTCCTGGAGTGTTCTTCCAATGATCATTGGATTAAGTCTGATTTTTATTTTTCGATGGCAGATCAATCTGCTGACTTTGGATGAAGAAGAAGCCAAAAGTTTAGGAATCAATGTGCGTAAATATCGTCTGATTTTTATAGTCGCTTCCACATTACTCAGCGCCGCTGCTGTCTGTCTTGGAGGATTGATCGGATGGGTCGGGCTGATGATCCCCCATCTGGCACGTGCACTGGTTGGCGTTGATTACAGAAGGCTGATACCTGCAAGTGCGATCCTTGGCGGCGGATATCTGATACTTGTTGATGATATTTCCCGTTCCCTTTTGTCCATGGAACTTCCACTTGGCGTTGTCACAAGTATCATGGGCGCCCCCTTCTTTATCTATCTTATCATCAAACGAAAGGAGCGCGCGTAATTATATGCTTCTGGAAATTGAAAATGTTTTTGGCGGTTACGGCAATGGTGATATTTTAAAAGGTATCAGCTGCAGCGCAGACTATAGTGATGTGCTTTGTCTGCTTGGTCCTAATGGTTGCGGAAAGACCACTCTGTTCCGCATGATATTAGGTTCCCTTCCTGTTTCTAATGGAAAAATAAAGATAGCCGGAAAAAATATTAGTGACTTTACAACCAAAACACTGGCAAATATGATTGCATATATTCCCCAATATCATTCCCCTGTATTTGCCTATACAGTTCTTGATATAGTAATTATGGGGCGTGCTTCTCATTTCTCCGCATTTGAAACCCCAAAAGAGCCTGATCAGGAAGCAGCTTTTGCTGCCTTGGAGAAAGTAAATGCCCTGCCTCTTGCCAACAGGAAATATACTTCCTTAAGCGGAGGACAAAGGCAATTGGTTTTAATTGCCCGTGCAATCTGTCAGTCTGCAAAAATCTTCATCATGGACGAGCCAGCCGCCAATCTGGATTATGCAAATCATCAGCTTCTCATGGAAGTAATTTCAGGGCTGGCCAACCAGGGATATTGCATTATTATGTCAACACATAGTCCTGAGCATCCCTTTTCCGTGGGAAACAAAGTTCTTCTCATGAAATCCGGAAAGGTTATGGGATTTGGCTCTCCCAAAGAAATCATTACATCTGAAACCTTACAATCTGTTTACGATATTGAAATGGATGTGATAACTACACACGACCGCTATGGCCGTGAACGAACTATCTGTTTACCGGTAAACAGCTCAGCCAAAACAGTTCATGAGAAATGATACGTGGGTTACAATTATGGAACTATTATAAAATAAAATGAAATGGGACTTTACTATGACTCAACATATATTTTTAACTGGTAAAAAACACATTGGAAAATCTACATTGATCCAAAAGATATTGGATGATTATAAGAAAACCGCTGATGGATTCCTGACTGTCCGCACAAAAGACTATCTAAAGAATCAGTATTCAGTTCATATGTACCATCTAAAAGAGAAGGAATTCCCAAACGAATCTAATCTTTTGTTTTTATGCGGAAAAACAGATGAACACACTGCCGATACCTTTGATCTTCTTGGATGCAATATTCTTTCCATGTGTTCTGACTGCTCTTTAATTGTTATGGATGAACTTGGTCCACATGAAGCAGACGCTACTTTATTTCGTAAAAAAATTCTTAAACCTTTTGGATGGGCAGACTCCCATTTTAGGGGTATTACAGGAACCTGCAGAATCTTTCTGGCCTGAAATTGTAAATCACCCAAAGGTTGAAATCATTACAATTTCTGAAGACAATCGGAATGACAGAGCTTTACTCAATTACATTCAATGTAAAATTTCTTCTCCTTAATGATTACTCCCGGGGCTATGCCATCGGAACTAACCAAAGGGTCAAGTAGCCTTGTCAAGTAAAAAAATAACCGCTAGAAGCCTTGATTTCTAGCGGTTCTACGTGCGTTAGAGGTTGCTGCGTGCCAGTGGCACGCGTTTAGCAACGACCGGAGCGAAGCGTAGATCGAACCCGTTCGAGTCCGACCCGGACTCGAATAAAAAAACTAAGACAGTGCATTTGCACTGTCTCAGACTGTAGACAAAGCCCTGCTTTTGCAGGGTTTTGCTATTGTTGGAACCGCTTTTCTGATATAATAAATATCAGAAGGGCGGTGTTTTTTATGATGACGAAAAAATTGCAGTAAAAAAATGAGAACAAATGATGATGTTTTCCATGGATGACATGGTACCTCAAAACCATATGCTGCGATTGATTGATAAAGCAATCAATTGGAACTTTATTTATGATCTGGTTGAAGAAAAATTACTGTTCGGATAACGGCCGTCCCAGTATGGATCCCGTTATGCTGATAAAGATACCATTCATTCAGTATCTCTATGGAATAAAAATGCATGCGGCAGACCATGAAAGAGATCGAGGTAAATCGTTGCATACCGCTGGTTTCTTGGACTGGACATGCTAGATCCGATACCTCATTTTTCTACATTGGAAATGAATTATACCCGCCGTTTTCAAAGACACAGACCTTTTTTCGAGCAGATC
>ENA-OQES01000568-OQES01000568.1-human-gut-metagenome-genome-assembly--contig:-NODE-568-length-15539-cov-2.581819_pt1 | contig 15539 bp, 19 predicted proteins | sample MGYA00242798_ERZ504641 | MGnify/ENA primary metagenome ERZ504641 (study PRJEB26092, sample SAMD00036327) | human gut metagenome | host: Homo sapiens | study: EMG produced TPA metagenomics assembly of... | reverse complement strand
TGCCCGCTACGTATCACATCGTCCGGAATACCTACCGGAACAATGCCACCGGATCGGGGTCTTCGTCAACGAAAGCAGCGAAAACATCCTGCTGAAAGCACAGGAATTCGGTCTGCACCATATCCAGTTGCATGGCAGGGAGACACCGGAACAATGCCGCAAATTAAAAGCCGCCGGACTGGGAGTCATTAAAGTTTTTTCCATAGCACAGAAAATGTGACCTGCAATCCGCCGGTTGTTATGAGGGCATTTGCGATTACTTTCTTTTCGACACTGCCTGCTCCGGATATGGCGGTTCCGGCAAAACCTTCAACTGGATATCCTGCAAGCCTATCAGGGAAAGACGCCTTTCCTGCTGAGTGGCGGTCTCCGGCCCGGCAGTCTTTCCCTTTTGTTGCAATTCAAGCATGAACAATGGGCAGGTATCGACCTGAACAGCGGATTCGAGACCGCTCCGGCTCTGAAAGACGCCGCCGCCGTCCACACATTTATAAACCAATTTAAAACAAAAAAGTACAATGAACAGAATCAACCAGTTATTCAGTACCAAGCAAAAATGACATCCTCTTCTATTTATTTTAGCTGCAGGCTTTCCTACCTTAGAAGGTACGGCAAGCACCATCAAAGTCCTGGAAAAAAACGGGATTAACATGATTGAAATCGGCATTCCTTTCAGTGACCCGATGGCTGACGGTCCCGTTATCCAGCACGCCGCCACCCGCGCCTTGAAAAACGGCATGACACTGAAGCTCCTTTTCGACCAACTGAAAGATATCCGTAAAGAAGTACAGATTCCGCTGGTGCTGATGGGATATCTCAATCCCATCATGCAATATGGATTCAAGGATTTCTGCCGCACTTGCCGGGAGACGGGAATCGACGGAGTGATTATCCCCGACTTGCCTTTCAAAGATTATATGGAGGAATATCGTTCCATAGCCGAGGAACAGAATGTGAGAATCATCATGCTCATCACTCCGGAAACCAGTGAAGAACGTATCCGCCTGATTGATGAACACACCGACGGTTTTATCTATATGGTATCTTCCGCCGCTATCACCGGTGCTCAAAAAGATTTCAACGCACAGAAACAAGCCTATTTCCAACGCATCGCCGACATGAATTTACGCAATCCCCGCATGATAGGTTTCGGAATTTCCAATAAGCAAACCTTCGAAACCGCATCCGCTCATGCCGCAGGAGCCATCATCGGCAGTAAATTCGTGACCTTGCTGGATGAAGAAGACGGAGATACGGAAAAAGCAGCGGACAAGCTGCTGGAAGCCTTGAAAAACTAACCTTTCACAACTCGTAACATCCTCTTCTTCAAAAATCCACCTGAAAGATCATGGCGATACAAGTGAAAATATAATACCTTACAGGTATAAGATTATATATCTTGCAGCAGTAAGATCTATAATCTTATACCTGATCTTTCTACTTCTTCCATCCACAGCATCCGGCAGAAGCAGTTATCACCTATAAAGAAAAACATTTTGTTATTTCCCTCTCTTATTTTTGTCATAGTTACACATAATTACTATCTTTGTGCCAAAATTAAACAAGAAAAGCGCATGACACAGAGTGAATATCCTTCCGTTTTGCTAATATACACAGGCGGTACGATCGGCATGATTGAAAATCCTGAGACAGGTGCACTAGAAGCCTTCAATTTCGACCAGTTGCAAGACAATGTCCCCGAATTGAAGCGGTTCAACTATCGCATCTCCTCTTACCAGTTCAATCCCCCCATTGACTCTTCGGATATGGAACCTGCCTTGTGGGCCAAGTTAGTCAAGATCATCAAATACAATTATGACAATTTTGACGGGTTCGTCATTCTGCACGGTACAGACACCATGGCATACACCGCTTCAGCACTCAGCTTCATGCTGGAAAACCTGAGCAAGCCGGTTATCCTGACGGGTAGCCAGTTACCCATCGGCATGTTGCGCACCGATGGAAAGGAAAATCTGATCACTTCCATAGAAATAGCCGCTGCCAAACATCCGGACGGCACTGCTATTGTACCCGAAGTATGCATCTTCTTCGAAAACCATCTGTTGCGCGGAAACCGTACCACAAAAATCAATGCGGAGAATTTCAATGCGTTCCGTTCATACAATTTCCCTTCGCTGGCAACAGCAGGCATCCACATAAAATATGAATATGACCGTATTCACAAAGCCGATCCCAATCTGCCATTAAAACCACACTATCTTTATGATACCAATGTAATTATACTGACCCTTTTTCCGGGCATCCAGGAAAACATGATCAGCAATATCCTGCATACACCGGGATTACGCGCAGTGGTATTAAAGACCTACGGTTCGGGCAACGCTCCGCAAAAACCGTGGTTCATCGAACTTCTAAGGGATGCCACCTCACGGGGAATCATCATTGTCAACATCTCCCAATGCTCTACTGGAACAGTGGAAATGGGAAGGTATGAAACCGGGCTCCATCTGCTGGACGCAGGGGTCATCAGCGGCTATGACAGTACGGTGGAATCCGTTCTAACCAAACTGATGTTCCTTTTGGGACACGGAAAAAGTGAAAGAGAAATACGTTACCAAATGAGTATTCCGGTAGCCGGAGAGTTTACGAAATCATAATTTATTGCGTTCCAATTATCATCCGGCGGGATGATTGCAGAATCATTAAAATGGTGTAATCTGCGATGAGAACTTAACGATTTTATAGCATGTAATCTTTTTGTAATATTTGTTTCATCAAATAGTAATAAAAATGCTCCATTTTTGCAATGCTGATCCAAAAAAGATTAGTTTTGTAGTATTAAAAAGATGGATATATGAATGATTACCGCATTTTAGTAGTTGACGATGAAGAAGATCTATGCGAGATTCTTAAATTCAATTTAGAAAACGAAGGGTATTTTGTGGACACGGCAAACTCCGCCGAAGAAGCCCTGAAGATGGAACTGACCCAATACAACTTGCTGTTGCTGGATGTGATGATGGGAGAAATATCAGGATTCAAAATGGCGAACATGCTGAAAAAGAATAAAGCTACTGCTTCTATTCCCATTATATTCATTACTGCTAAAGATACTGAAAACGATACCGTAACAGGGTTCAACTTGGGAGCCGACGACTATATCTCGAAGCCATTTTCACTACGCGAAGTTATAGCACGCGTTAAGGCTGTCCTTCGACGCACCAGCCCTACACAGGGAAAAGAAGCGCAAGAACAATTACAGTACAAAGGGCTTTTAGTCGACATAACCAAGAAGAAAGTCAGCATAGACGGTATAGAAATTTCCCTGACAAAAAAAGAATTCGAAATCCTGTTGCTGTTGTTACAAAACAAAGGCCGCGTATTCTCACGCGAAGATATTCTGGCTAAAGTATGGCAGGAGGAAGTCTATGTGCTGGACCGTACCATTGACGTCAACATTACCCGCCTGCGTAAAAAAAATAGGCGAATATGGAAAATGCATCGTCACCCGCCTGGGATACGGATACTGTTTTGAATGCGAATAACCTAACCTGTACCTTTCCATGACTATTAAATTATCCAGCCACGTCCTGTCATTCAACAAGAAACTATTCTTGTCGGTAATTTCCTTATTCATAGCATTCGCCATCTGTTTCATGGCATTCCAATATCGCAGGGAGAAGGAATACAAAATAGAATTGCTGAACACACAACTCCAGAATTACAACGACCGCCTGAATGATTTTCTCCGTGGCAGGGATACACTGAATATTCAACAATTGAACGACTATGTTTGCGAACACACCTTTGAAGATCTACGCGTGACACTGATCAACAAGAATGGTACTGTAATTTATGACAATCTGGAAAAAGATCCCAGCCACTTCGAGAACCACCATAACCGTCAGGAAATAAAAGAAGCCATCATTTATGGCAGCGGCTACTCCATTAACAGACAATCGGAAAGCCTGGGCGGTGAATTTAATTTTTATGGAAGATTATTATCCTAACCTGGACTATATCATTCGTTCGGCTCTTCCCTATAATGTCAGTCTGATGAGACACCTGAAAGCAGACTCTCATTATGTATGGTTCACACTGATAATCAGCCTGATATTAATAATTGTGTTCTACCGATTCACACATAAATTGGGAATGTCTATCACCAAATTGCAACAATTTGCCATGAAAGCCGACCGCAATGAACCGATAGACACTGATATGCAGGATACCTTTCCCAAAAACGAACTGGGCGAAATATCCCAACATATCATCCAGATTTACAAACGTCTGCATCAGGCAAAAGAAGATTTATATATCGAACGCGAGAAACTGATCACCCATCTCCAGATCTCGCACGAAGGCTTAGGCGTATTCAACCACCGCAAAGAAGAGATTCTGGTAAATAATCTGTTCACACAATACGCCAACCTTATCTCGGACAAAAATTCTGAGTTCTACGGAAGAGATCTTCTCCATCCCCAGAATTGCAGCCCATCACCCGTTTCATTACAAAAAAGCAAGGAACGCAGTATCGGACAAAGAAGAGAAACGAATGTCAATTGAATATAGACAAAATCGGACGTATCTTTGCCGTGGAATGCATTATCTTTCAAGATGACAGCTTTGAAATCTCCATCAATGACATCACTCAGGAAAAGGAACAGGCACTTCTGGAAAAAACAGCTGACACAGAATATCGCCCACGAATTGAAAACTCCTGTAAGCAGCATACAGGGATATCTGGAAACCATAGTAAACAACCTACTCTGCCCCGTGAGAAAATCAATGCTTTCCTGGAGAGAAGCTATGCACAAAGTAACCGGCTGGCACATCTGTTACGGGATATCTCCGTACTTACCCGCATGGAAGAAGCTCCGAACATGATAGAAACAGAACCGGTAAACCTCACCACCATGATGCGGAATATCCTGAACGAAGTAACTTTGGAACTGGAAGAAAAGCAGATCACAGCCCACAATATGCTGCCTGAAGGACTGACCGTACAAGGCAATTCTTCCCTGCTATACTCCATCTTCCGGAATCTGACAGACAACGCCATTGCATACGCAGGAACTCATATTTCCATAACCATCCGCTGTTTCCGTGAAGACGAACGCTTTTTATTATTTCAGTTTCTCGGACACAGGCGTAGGAGTAGGACCCGAACATCTAAGCCGTTTGTTCGAGCGTTTCTATCGGGTGGACAAAGGACGTTCACGCAAATTGGGCGGTACCGGACTGGGACTAGCTATTGTAAAAAACGCAGTCATTCTGCATGGCGGAACAATCTTCGCTAAAAATACCCCCGGTGGAGGTCTGGAATTCATATTTACATTGAGTAAAGAATAAGAGGATACAAGAGCCTGTTTCTAAATTTTCTTCAAAATTTAAACAGGCTCCAAAAAATCAAGAAAGATAATTGTTTTCTTAAATATAAACTGTATCTTTGCGGTGCATCGGTTCATTTATCTCCCCTCCGAGGTGAATGATTAAAAGGGAATCAAGGTGAGAATCCTGAACAGTCCCGCTGCTGTATGTTTCACTAAACGCATAAGCAAAATGCCAATAACCACTGGGATAATTTCCGGGAAGGTGCTTATAGCGGAAACGAGTCAGAAGACCTGCCTGTGCATTTATCAAATCTGAAGCTTTCGAGGAAAGAGCTTGGAACACTGAACGTAAGGGATGCCTTTAAACACATCCGCTATTTTCTCCGTTTCACTGTCCGGAAAAGAATATCAGGTAAAAAGAAAATTTATTTTAAAGTAAACTCTGCCAAGTTTATTTGGAGTGCTCAGCCGAAGTGATTCGCCTGAGCATTATTTTATAATCCAAGTCAATACAAAATCGGGATGAGTGACATAACGGACCCGATAACGTTCCTGCCGGCCTGTACGATATTCGCATGCCTCGAACTCCCCCTCTTCCGACAAGCTGAAAGGAAAAATACGAAGATGACGAATGAAATCCACCTCCTCTACTCCCATCAGTTTGAACAGTGCCTCCTTGGCCGACCAATGGAGCAATAAAGCATAAACTTCATCTCCTTCCATCATTGCGGGTTCTTCATCGGAACGAATAAAACGGGAAGCTACTTTCCGCACTCTGGTTCCATACTGCTCTATATCCATTCCCACCTCACAGGAAGAATGAAGCGCCACCGCCACATAACCGCGAGTATGCGAGATGCTGATATACCGGCTTCCATCCTTTAGATAAGGCCTTCCCGAAGAGTAATAAGCTATCTCCTTTTCTTCTCCACACAAAGCCTTCAGCAACACACGTACCGACAACCATTCATGCTTCCGCTTTTTCGGAAAGAACAGCCAATTTCTCCCTATACCAGTCTTTATGCTCCAATGATGCCAGCAGTTGTTCCGTTGTTTCATCAGACTTCCATATTCCAAGCAGAAACTCCCCTTCGATATAAGTACGGTATAAAGGCATAATAAAATCTATTTCTTTTCTTCTTCCACGGAGCTGGAAGAGTCAACGATAACTTTTACTTTCAAAATGCGGCGCGTATTCATTTCAAGTACCTCAAAATGATAATTTCCATAATCTAACCGCTCGTGCAATACAGGAAACTCCCCTTTTATTTCCAGCAACAAACCGGCCAAAGTGTCCGCATCTCCTTCCACTTTCTCGAAAAGAGCAGGATCAGCTTTCATAATCTTATAAAAATCGGACAGCAAGGTTTTTTGCCTCGAATATATAGGTACGGTCATTCAGTTTCACATACGTACGCTCTTCATCATCGTATTCATCATTAATCTCTCCTACAATCTCCTCGATGATATCCTCCATTGTAACAATGCCCGAAGTACCTCCAAACTCATCGACAACGATGGCAATATGGATCTTGTTCGCCTGAAAATCACGCAAAAGGTCATCAATCATCTTCGTTTCAGGTACAAAGTAAGCAGGACGGACCAATGTCTGCCAACGAAAGTTGTCGCCCTTGCCCAAATGAGGAAGCAAATCCTTTATATAAAGAATCCCCTTTATATTATCCCGCGATTCGGCATATACCGGAATACGGGAATAGGCATTTTCCACAATACATTTCAACACATCGGAATAAGGAGTATTGATTTCCAAGTCCACCATATCCAGCCGGGAAGTCATCACTTCCTTAGCCGTTTCCTCACCAAAACGGATAATACCTTCCAGAATATTGCTTTCCTCTGAAATCTCACTCTTGTCCGTCAGTTCCAAAGCCTGTGAAAGTTCGTCGACAGAAATATTATAATTCCTTTTGCCACACATCTGTTCACCAAAAAGGAAGAACGGACCAGCAATGCCGACAAAGGTGAAAAGAATTTCTTTAAAAAAGAAATGGCAGGAGCTGCCTTACGGCAAAACTTCAACGTGTTCTGTGCCGAATAAATTTTAGGCATGATTTCACCGAAAAGCAACAGCAGAAAAGTAAGGACAACCGTTATTAGCAGGAATTCCAGAATCACGGAATTTCCAAAGTGTATGGTGCTGGCAAAAAAGTAATTGCACAGCATGATAATGGTTACATTGACAAAATTGATTAGAGATAAGAATAGTCGCTAACAAGCGTTCGGAATCATTCAGCAGGGCGCTGATACGTCTGTCCGAAGTATGTTTTCCTTCCTCTATCTCACTTAAATCAACAGGTGAAAGGGAAAAGAAAGCTATTTCCGAAGCAGACACAAAGCCTGAGGCATACAACAATAAAACAGCTAACAAGATAGCTATGATAGCTCCCATGGTAGGAGCCGTTACGGTTACACCGTCAAATAAATCCGCCAAGCGGCATAAATACGAGTCAGGGTCCAAGGAATCTGGTTTTAGTTAAACATCAAGTTCTCTTAATTGAAAAAGGTAAATCGTCTGTCAGGCTATTATCCGAGCCTTGCTGTTGCTGCGGAGCCGTTTGTGCAGACACCTGCTGCCGGGATACCGCTTGTGCCTGCGGTACATATCCTGTACCCGGTTGCTGCGAGGTATTACGCGGGGTCAGCATCTCCATATTATCAGCAAAAATCTCGACAATGGTGCGTTTTATGCCATTCTGGTCATCGTATGAACGGCTGCGGATTTTCCCTTCTATGTAGAGTTTGTCGCCCTTACGAACATATTTTTCCGCAGTTTGGGCCAGTCCTCTCCATAACACGATATTATGCCATTCCGTACGTTCGGGAACCTGTGTTCCATTCTGCAACGTATAGGCACGATCGGTAGTGGCCAACGAGAAAGTGGCAACGGCAATGCCGGTATCCAAATATCTCACATCAGGGTCCTTTCCTACATTTCCAATCAAAATGACTTTATTTACTGACATTCTATTATTCCTTTTTAATTATTAGGCTTCAAAATTAGCGAAAAAAACTGATTCACCAAACGCGATACGGCAAATTTATGCAAATCTTCCACGCTTATTCTCTGATACTTCGCAAAAGAAGCCGAATTCTCAGGGAGAATCACTTCATAAAAATTTGCGTAAATCACCCGGTGGGACAACACGTGCTTCACCCCTTTCCGCACCAGCCGCACTATGGGCTCCTCTCCCCCGGACAGCATCCCGCGAAACTGTGGCGATGCATACAGTTCCTCTTCCGTCCATTCACGATCTGTTTCTACCAAAGGCGGTTCATACAAATTTTTCCATATATCATTTCCGCTGCGCTTATGTATAAAGGTATACGCGCCCATGCGTACATATATATAATTAAAATAACGATTAGTCACCTTGTTTTTATGTTGCTTCACAGGCAAAGAGCCGGCAATCCCCTTCAGACGCGCCACACAAGAATCGTTTAGCGGACAAAACAGGCAGTCGGGCGCTACCGGAGTACACTGCAAAGCTCCAAAATCCATGATAGCCTGGTTGTAGAGACCAGGGCGCTCACGGTCCAGCAACTCATCGGCAACCCGGACAAACAGTTTCTTTCCTTCCGCCGAATCAATGGGGGTATCAATGCCCAACCAGCGGGACAGCACCCGATACACATTACCGTCCACCACTGCGTATGGCATACCGTAAGCAAATGAACAAATAGCCGCTGCTGTATATTCTCCCACTCCTTTCAAAGCACGCACCCCAGTGTATGTTACAGGAAATCCTCCTGCCTCTGCCATCCTTCTAGCCGCAGCATGCAAATTTCTCGCACGGGAATAATACCCCAGCCCCTGCCAATATTTCATCACCTCATCCTCATCGGCTGCCGCCAGTGCGAACACATCAGGAAAACGGGCCACAAAACGTTGATAGTAATCATATCCCTGAACCACACGAGTTTGTTGTAGAATAATCTCCGAGATCCATATCAAATAAGGATTTTTTGTCCTTCTCCACGGCAAATCACGCCCGTTTTCCCTATACCAATCTATCAATTTTCTGCTAAAATTCTCCATATCAGTATTATATAAAAGTGCATTCTATGCAATATTTCCGCAAAAGTAAACCAAGAAAATGGAAGAAGATGCCTTTTTTTAGGAAATTTATTCTGAATATATTTCTTAAAGAGGGAGAAAAGCTATATATTTGCAGTCCAAAAAATTAAGATATAAGTATAACAATAATTATTTAGCGAAATGACTAAAGCAGATATCGTAAACGAAATTACGAAAAATACCGGTATTGACAAGGTGACAGTGTTAACCACACTTGAGGCTTTCATGGATACAGTAAAGGATTCATTATCTAAAGAAGAAAATGTGTACCTGCGTGGTTTTGGAAGTTTTGTAGTGAAGAAAAGAGCTCAGAAGACTGCTCGCAACATTTCAAAGAACACTACAATCATTATTCCGGAGCACAATATTCCGGCATTTAAACCAGCTAAGACATTTACATTATCAGTAAAGAAATAATAAACAAGAGTATTAACCCATGAAAAATTTGAAGCTATGCCAAGCGGGAAAGAAGCAAAAAAAAGACACGAAAAATGTCTACTCACAAGCGTCAAAAAAAGACTAAGAAAGAACAGACATAAAAGCGAAAAAATAATTTGTAGTCTGTCTGTGACGACAAATAAAGAACAAACCTTGCAAAGCAACAAAAGTCTTTCAGGTTTGTTCTTTGTTTAATGAGAAAAGTGAACAATTTAAAAATACAAAAGTGACAAGCGAACTAGTAGTAGACGTACAACCCAAAGAGATTTCCATCGCACTCCTTGAAGATAAAGCGTTGGTGGAATTTCAGAAAGAAGGGAGAAGTGCTTCCTTCAATGTGGGAAATATGTATTTGGGACGGGTAAAGAAACTAATGCCCGGCCTTAATGCCTGTTTCGTGGATGTCGGCTTTGAAAAAGATGCTTTTCTTCATTATCTAGACCTAGGTCCTCAATTTCATTCTTATCAGAAGTATCTGAAGCAAGTTTTAAGCGACCGTAAAAAACCTTTTTCCCATCACAAAAGCTACTATGCTGCCTGATATTGAAAAGGAAGGGACGGTTTCAACCACCCTCCAACAAGGTCAGGAAGTTATTGTGCAGATTGTAAAGGAACCTATCTCGACCAAGGGCCCCAGACTAACCTGCGAATTGTCATTCGCCGGACGTTATTTGGTATTAATCCCTTTCAACGATAAGGTTTCGGTATCACCAAAAAATTAAATCGAGCGAAGAACGCGCCCGTCTGAAACAGTTATTGCAAAGCATCAAACCGAAAAACTTCGGAGTGATTGTACGCACCGTAGCGGAAGGCAAAAGGGTGGCCGAGCTTGATGCAGAGCTTAAAGTCTTGCTGAAACATTGGGAAGAAACAATCACTAAAGTACAGAAGGCTCCCAAACTGCCGGCATTGGTATACGAAGAAACCAGCCGCACAGTGGCCATGTTGCGCGATCTTTTCAATCCGTCTTATGAGAACATCTATGTGAACGATGAAACAGTGTTCCATGAGATTAAGGATTATGTATCACTTATCGCCCCTGAACGAGCCGAAATCGTAAAACTGTACAAGGGTCAGCTTCCCATATTCGACAATTTCGGTATTACCAAACAAATCAAATCCTCTTTCGGGAAAACCATTTCGTATAAAAGTGGAGCTTACCTGATTATTGAACACACAGAAGCACTTCATGTAGTGGATGTCAATAGTGGAAACCGCTCCAAATCTGCCAACGGGCAGGAGGCTAACGCACTGGATGTAAACCTGGGTGCCGCCGACGAACTGGCACGCCAGTTAAGATTGCGTGATATGGGTGGTATTATCGTGGTTGACTTCATTGATATGAATCTAGCAGAGAACCGGCAGAAACTGTACGAACGTATGTGCCAAAACATGCAGAAAGACAGAGCAAAACATAACATTCTGCCCCTCAGTAAATTTGGATTGATGCAAATTACCCGCCAACGCGTGCGTCCTGCCATGGATGTCAACACGAATGAAACCTGTCCCACCTGCTTCGGGAAAGGTAGCATAAAGCCATCCATCCTTTTTACGGATACTTTGGAGAGTAAGATTGACTACCTGGTCAACAAATTGAAGATAAAGAGATTTACGCTGTACATCCATCCGTACATCGCAGCATATGTGAATCAGGGTCTGGTTTCCCTGAAGCGCAAATGGCAAATGAAATACGGATTCGGAATAAAGATTATCCCAGACCAAAGTCTGGCCTTCCTGCAATATCGGTTCACCGATGTTCACGGTGAGGAGATAGACATGAAGAGGAATCGAAATCAAGTAAAAGAAAAGGGAGTGATAAAAAAAGTGTCACTCCCTTTCTTTATTTCACGACTCTAATATGCAATGGCTTGATTTCGAAGTTTCACAAGCTCAAACACCAGTCACATTCTGCCGATTATAACTCACCCAACCATCACAAAGCTGGCAAAACAAAAGCACATCCGTTGCCCCTATTTTATTTGCCTTGCTTATAGTCTTTCACTATTCCCTCCGCAATCCAATTTGCCAATGCCTGACGGTTATTCTTCAGAACCAGCCGTTGTTGGTCACGCTTGTTCCGAATATTTCCCAATTCCAAAAACACCGCTACGGGAGTCGTATTACGCAATACATACAAATTACGTTCACTCACCGTTCCGCGAAAGCCACGGTTTGGCTGATGCTTGTCATATTTCCTATCAAAGGTACGGTGCAAGTTATTGGCCAACCGCCTACCCTTCGTACTTTTAGGAGCGTTATAAAAAAACACATCTGTCTGCTGTCCCTTACTGCGACTGTCCACATGAATAAATACAGCTCGTTTGTAACTGCTCTTATCTTTCCGATACAGTTTATTCACCCAGTCACAACGTTGCTTCAAACGAGCCACCTGATTCAAGGGAATAGGATCTCCCATGCAAGTTTCACGTTTACTGTTTGCCAGGACATGACCGTCACGAATACCATCTTTCTTATCTTGAATGATAATATGCACCTTCGCACCGCGTGACAACAACTCACGTGCCAACCGCAGAATAATATCGTATGCATACTCATCCTCATGCAACTGACGCCCCTGATAGATACCGATGGCCCCAGGATCGGGACCTCCGTGACCACTCACCAAATAAAAACAAGCTCCGCTTAGTTCATTGGATGTAATCTGATAGGTAGCATATTCCTTTCCAAATAATGCCTCTTTGCCGGTACGAGGCTTTTTCTTCGCCAGAAGCGGTGATAGAACAAAAAATTAAAACGTGACAAATAGTACCGATCCTCTCATTATCTGTTATTTTTCTCCCAACATTTCATCTATCTTCTTGCACAAAGAAGAGAATTCTTCTTCATTGTACAAACGGGTCAGCATTACAATCTTGCCCGTTTTGTCAATCAATACATTACGGGTGATGCCCGCTTTACGGTCTGCATATCTGGCAAAAATATCAGCTCCCGGATCAAGAGCCAACGGATAGGTCACGCCGGTACGTTTGGCAAAAGCCACTACGGTTTCCAAAGGTTCGTCCCGATCCACTCCAAAGAGAGCAAACGCTTTATTATCCTTATGTTTCAACCAGATATCTTTTTCAATAAAAGGCATCTCTTTTCGGCAAACTCCACACCAACTGGCAGTGAACTGAAGCATCACCACCTTGCCACGCAAATCAGAGAGTTTCACTTTCTGTCCGTCTGTCAGTTCCATTTCAAAATCGGGAGCCATATCCCCTACCTTTACTATATAACCGGCATTATCAGGAGTAACCTGTTGTGCCTTCACCAGCTGGTTCAGCAAACATGCGCAAACCAGCAACATCAGACTCATAAACTTCTTCATCGTTCTTCTCTTATTTTTATATATTCGCTACAAAGATAGGCTATTCCATCATTTTTTCGTAATTTTGGCACCCAAAATAACTACCAACTTATCAAGAAGATGAATATTTTTTGGGATACAATCACTCATTACAATGCGGGTACCTGGATTTATCAAGTTATTATCACCCTTATCGGCATTATTTTAACCTGTTCTCTATTCAAAAAGCCCCCACAAAAAAAAAGTAAAAGTAGCGATGAAGTTATATCTCATATTCTTGAATGTATGGATAGCTTCCGTGTATTACATGATTTATTGTGAACCAAGAAGTTACAACAGTGCTTTGGCAGGATTTTGGGGAATCATGGCCATCTTCTGGATTTATGACCTGAAAGTAAACTACACCCCTTTTGACCGGACTCACAAACATACCGCACTAGCCGTCCTGCTTTGTATGTTGCCATTGGCCTATCCACTCTTCTCCCTTATAAGGGGAATGAGCTTTCCCATGATGACCTCACCTGTAATGCCTTGTTCGGTAGCGGTTTTCACCATCGGACTGCTGCTGGCATTTTCCAAACGAGTCAATATCTTTCTCGTCATGTTTCTCTGCCACTGGGCACTGATCGGTTTCACCAAAACTTACTTTTTCCATATTCCTGAAGATTTTCTGCTGGCAAGTTCGGCTGTACCGGGCCTTTATCTGTTCTTTAAAGAATACACAGCTTCCCATCTGCATACTTCCACCCTTTTCCGTGCCCGTATGATTAATCTCGCCCTGATTATTGCCTGCGGTGCAATCGGAGTGCTGTTCATGATATCTATGGTGTGCGAACTGGCTCAAGAACAGGCTTTATCGAAATAAAAACACGTCTTAATGAGGTACTTTGCAAAATCTTTCGTATTTTTCGCCAACAAATTGAGTTAATGTTTTAACAGGATGAACGTATTAGAACTAAGTGAACAGGAGATTATCAGACGAAACAGTCTGAATGAATTGCGCGCTATGGGCATCGAGCCATACCCCGCAGCTGAGTATGTAACCAATGCATTTTCTACAGATATAAAAGCTGAGTTCAAGGATAATGAGGAACCTCGCAAAGTATCGGTAGCCGGACGTATGATGAGCCGCCGTGTGATGGGTAAAGCTTCATTTATCGAATTACAGGATTCAAAAGGCCGTATCCAGGTGTATATCACCCGTGATGACATCTGCCCGGATGAAAACAAAGAAATGTACAACACTGTGTTCAAACGTCTGCTGGACCTTGGTGACTTTATCGGTATAGAAGGATTCGTATTCAGAACCCAAATGGGTGAAATCAGTATCCACGCTAAAAGACTGACCGTACTGTCCAAGTCTATCAAACCGCTTCCTATTGTAAAATACAAAGACGGAGTCGCTTACGACAAGTTTGAAGACCCTGAACTGCGTTATCGCCAACGTTATGTTGACCTTGCTGTGAATGAAGAGATAAAAGATATCTTCATCAAGCGCAGTAAAGTATATAGCTCTATGCGCGAATATTTCAACTCAAAAGGTTATATGGAAGTGGAAACCCCGATTCTGCAATCCATTGCCGGCGGAGCAGCCGCACGTCCATTCATAACTCACCACAACGCACTGGATATGCCGCTGTACATGCGTATTGCCAGTGAGTTGTACCTGAAAAGACTAATTGTAGGTGGTTTCGAAGGAGTGTATGAAATAGGTAAGAACTTCCGTAACGAAGGAATGGACCGCACGCACAATCCTGAATTTACCTGCATGGAAATATATGTTGCCTACAAGGACTATAACTGGATGATGGAATTTACAGAAAAAATGATTGGAAAAAATCTGTCTGGATGTAAACGGCACCACTCAAGTAAAAGTAGGCGACAACATCATTGACTTCAAAGCCCCGTACAAACGTGTCACCATGCTGGACTCTATCAAGGAACACACCGGCTATGATCTGACAGGCATGAACGAAGAACAGATACGAGAAGTTTGCCAGAAACTCAATATGGAGATTGACGACACAATGGGCAAAGGCAAACTGATCGATGAAATCTTCGGAGAATTCTGCGAAGGTACTTACATCCAGCCGACTTTCATCACCGACTATCCGAAAGAAATGTCTCCGCTGACAAAGATACACCGCAGCAATCCGGATTTGACCGAGCGTTTCGAGCTGATGGTGAACGGCAAGGAACTGTGTAATGCATACTCCGAATTGAACGACCCGATTGACCAGTTGGAACGTTTCGAAGAACAAATGAGACTGAGCGAAAAAGGAGATGATGAAGCTATGATTATTGACAAAGACTTCGTCCGTGCGCTGGAATACGGTATGCCCCCCACTTCGGGTATGGGAATCGGTATGGACCGTCTGACGATGCTGATGACCGGACAGTC
>ENA-OQES01000566-OQES01000566.1-human-gut-metagenome-genome-assembly--contig:-NODE-566-length-15553-cov-3.323934_pt1 | contig 15553 bp, 24 predicted proteins | sample MGYA00242798_ERZ504641 | MGnify/ENA primary metagenome ERZ504641 (study PRJEB26092, sample SAMD00036327) | human gut metagenome | host: Homo sapiens | study: EMG produced TPA metagenomics assembly of... | reverse complement strand
GCAGTGTGCTTTCTGGCATGGATAATTGGTCTGCACAACAGTTGTAACTGGGCATGGAATGCATACGGCAAAAGCAGCACAGACATTTAAGATTCAATTTTATTGATGTCGGATGTGCAGATGCTGCATTATTACAGTATGGAGAAGGAACAGAAGCAAAGTATGCATTGATCGATACAGGAGCAAACCAGTATCATAATACAAAGGATACGACGATTGACACAACAAAGACACCAGTCTATGAATATTTAAATAAGATGGGAGTTAAAACATCTGGAATTTATACTTCTGACACATCCTCATCAGGATCATATTGGAGGTATGGAGAAGATTCTTTCTGATACAACGATCAAGATTGATAAGATTTATGGGAATGATCTGAATATTCAGTACTTGAAAAGCAGCGAAGATAAGAACAAGCAGTCTTCAGATGAAACAAATTGGACAGAATTTGATACCCAAACATACAAGAACTTTAAAGCAGCTTTAGAAGCAAGAAAGAAACTTGCTGAAGAGGCAGAAGACAAAACAGAGAAAGAAAATCTAAAAGTAGATTATGTAGTACCAACAGCTGGCGAAACGATCAACTTTGGAGAAGCAAAGATGACATTCTACGGACCATTGGAGAATGACTACCAGTATGGACGTAAAGTTGATTTGAATACAAGACAGGAAAATAAATATTCTATCGTCACAAAGATCGTTTACGGAAGCAACTCTTTCTTAATGACTGGAGATGCCCAGAAAGAAACGATCGAGAAGATCATCGCGAAGGGATATGATCTGACAGCACAGGTGCTCAAGGAGCCACATCATGGATTTCAGGATGTCACAGAAGAAGAATTAGCCAATGGCTATCAGTATTCTGATCATAAAACAGTGATCGATGCATCACAGGCTAGTATTGCGATCATTAGTAATGGATATATGAATACAGGTGGTGTTCCATATACAAAAGTCTTAAGAGATTTATCAAAACTAGACGTCTATGAGACAGGAGACCGTGGAACGATCATTGTAACATCCGATGGCTCACAGTTATCTATCCAGACAGAGAAAGGAAATAACCAGCCAAGTGTCAAAGGAAAAGAAAGTGATGATGAAACATCATCTCCAGTGATGAAATCCATGAATATCACAGCAAACACAACAAAGCCATTGACAGCAACGAGTGTGGATGCTGCAAATACTTATGATCGTTATGAAAAGAAGAATATTACTGTAAGATTTTCAGGAGCAGCTCAAGGATTTACAAAGTTGACAAGCATTGAATATAAGTTTGTGCCAAAAGGTGTGAATAATAAAACCATAGCATATAAGACAGGAAGTTCCTATACAGTCAAAAATGGAAATTGTGGAAGATTTTATGTAAGATATAATACACCATTAGGATCAACAGAGATCAAACTTCCTGGATTTACAGTTGATACGAAAGCACCAACCAGTGTGAAGATCAAAGCGAATAAGTCAGGGATCAAAACACGGTCAACATCTGCAAAGAATACTTACAGTAAACGAATCAAGAAGTCTGTCAAATTTACATTTAGTGCAAATTATGGAACCAGTGGAAAATTCATGACACAGTATAAGTTTGTACCAAGAGGAAAAAAAGCTTCCAAGTACAAATGGAAAACAGCAAATAGTGTAACTTATAAGAAAAGAAATAAAAAAGTTCGTTTATATGTAAGATATATTGATAAATCTGGAAATATCACAACAAAGAAGACAAACGGATTTTACGTAACTAAGAAATAACAAAGAAAACGCTAGGATGGAAGTATGAAATATTTTACAAAGAAGATCATAGCGGTACTGCTGACAGTGATGCTTACAGGCATCACTGTTTTGCACGTATCGAGAGGTCAAACGATCAAAGTTAATGCAGCACAGACATTTAAGGTTCATTTTATCGATGTAGGAGCCGCCGATGGAGCTTTACTTCAATATGGAGAAGGAGAAAACGCGAAGTATGCCCTGATCGATTCTGGGGCTTATTCTTATGAGACAACAGATCACGATACGATCGATGTATCAGACCGTGTGCACCAGTATTTGCTGGATCATGGAGTAAAACATCTGGAATTTGTTGTTCTTACTCATCCACACGGAGATCATATCGGTGGAATGAAAAACGATACTAGAAGATAAGAATATTAGGATCGATACGATTTATGGAAATCCATTGGAGTTTGAATATCTTGAAAGCAGCGAAGATAAAGAAAAGCAAACAGAGGAAACAGCCCGATGGACAGCATTTGATACACAGACTTATCAGACATTCAAGAAGAAACTAGAGAAGAGGAATTCATACAGAGATGCATCATTGCATATCCAGTATGTTGTGCCACAGGCCGGAACATCCGTAAAATTAGGCGAAGCGATAATGACCTTTATGGTCCGTTAGACAATACCTACAGGTATGGAAGAGCACAGGATGCACCAAATTTAAATACAAGACAGGTAAATAAATATTCGATAGTGACGAGGATCGTTTATGGCAGTAATTCATTTTAATGACAGGCGATGCACAGCAGGAAACGATCCAAAAAGATTGCAGCCAGAGGTTACGATTTAAGTGCACAGGTATTAAAGCAGCCACATCATGGATATCAGGATGTTCGTTTGCAGGATAAACCGAAAGGTCGTTATGTATACGATTCGGATCATAAGTATCTGATCGATCGAACAGGTGCAAGTATTGCGATCATCAGTAATGGATATAAAAATGTAAACCAGACACCAGAGAGCAATGTACTTCGTGATCTGTCAGGAATGGATGTTTATCAGACATCAGATAAAGGAACGATCGTAGTATCGTCTGATGGTAAGAATCTAAGTGTGTCAGCACAAAAAGGCGGCAATGTACCAAGTCATGCGGGCTATGTAGTGAAACAGAAGCGTACCCCATTGATGCAGAAAGTTACAGTGCAGGCAAATACAAAGAAGAAAATGACACCACTTCGTTCGGAAGCCTCTGCAGCATATCAGCATTATGAGAGAAAAAACATCAAGATCAGGATTTCAGCACAGGCAAAAAGCTTCACAAATCTAAAACAGATTCAGTACAAATTTGTGAAAAAAGGAGCTTCCAAAGGAAGCGTGCCATACAAAAACGGTACAACATTAACGATTAAAGATGGTATGATAGGCAGAGTCTATGTGAGGTTTGTCACAGATGCAGGGATAGATGAGATGCAGCTTCCAGGAATTGCGGTAGATAAAAAAGCACCAACAAAGACGAAGATCAAGGTTAACAGATCAGGGATCAAGACGTTAAAAACGTCAACAAAAACGTCTTACAATAAAAAATCAAAAAGTCAGCCAAATTTGTATTTTCAGCATCCTATGGAATCAGCGGGAAATCAAAGACACAATATAAGATCGTGCCAAAAGGCAAAAAAGCATCCAAATATCGATGGAAAACGGCGAATAAGATAACCTACAAAAAGAAGAACAAAAAAGTGAGTATCTACGCAAGATTTATCGATAAATGTGGAAATATCACACAGCGAAAGAGTTCTGGATTCTATATTACAAAATAAGGGAAGAAAGATATAAGAAGGCTTAGCTTGTATGCGAAAAGAGAATTTGTTATACTAAGAGGCAGAAGAATTAAAAATGCGAAGCAGGAGAAAGATTATGAACAGTAAAGGAAAAGGAATCATTACAGCAGTTATAGTTGTCCTGATCGCGCTGGCTGCTTTTTGCGGATTTGGATATATCAGCCAAAGAATGACAGCAAGCGAAGGAATTACATATCTTGATAAGAAAGAATATCAGAAAGCATACGAACAATTTGACCATGCAGCAGGGAAATTCACTCTCATTTTCACAAAACAAAAGAAAGATGTTTTATTCTATGAAGGAGAGGCTCTTTACCAGATGGGAGAGTATGGGAAAGCCATAGAGATTTATGATCAGCTGATCGATCATGGAGAAAGCCGGGCATATTCTTTGAAAGCATATTGCCTTGCCCAGCAGAAGAAGCTAAACAAAGCAATAGATGTATGTGATCAGGGAATAAAAGAGCATCCAGACGATGGAGAGATCTATTGTACAAAATATGCGGTGTTAGCAAAGCAGGAGAAGTATACACAAGGGCTAAAAGTGATCGAGAGAGCATTAAAACAGAAGGAGCTTGAGAATAAGAAGGAAGTTTTATTCGCTAGGATCAGTGCGTATGAATCCATGTTTGATTTTGATACAGCATATCGTTATGCAAAAGCTTATGTAAAAGCCTATCCAAAGGATGCAAATGGCAAGAAAGAGCTGACATTTTTTGGAGACACGATAATTTCGTGACAATTTCATGATAAGAGTTAGGAAGGACGAAAGTCCTTCTTTTTTGGTGCAGAAACAGAAAAGATCAATTGAAAATTGTGCAAAATATACAAAAATAGAAAGCAAAAAGTCATGACTTTATACAAAAAATTAAAATTTTCATGAAAAATTAAGTTGACGAAATTTAGGTTTATGACTATAATCAAGATACAAAATAAAATTTCACATGAGACAAAAGTAAAAAACTAAATTTCGTGCTAAAGGAGGAGAGCAATGAAGTTAATTGTATCAGCCCATGGAATGTTGGCAAAAGAGGTTGTGAATTCTGCGGGAATGGTGTTCGGAGCAATTGATGATCTTGACATCGTAACATTTGTTCCAGGTGAGAATGCAGAGACATTAAAAGCCAGATACAAAGAATTGATCGATGGCTATAAGGAAGACGAAGAAATTTTATTCCTTGTAGATTTATTTGGAGGAAGTCCTTATAATGCAGCATTTGAGACCGTGATCGGACAAGATCGAATGGATGTTATTACAGGATTGAGCTTACCAATGCTGATCGATGTTGTAGGAATCAGAACAATGGAAGAAGATATCAAGGCTGGCGAAGTATATGACAAACTTTCAGAAGATTATGTGAAATCATGCAAGAAATTGCTTGGTAATACAAACGAAGATGAAATGGAGGATGATGAACTATGAAAATCAATTTAGTAAGAATCGATGACAGACTGATCCATGGACAGGTCGCAACCGTTTGGTCCAAAGAAGCAAACGCACAGCGAATCATCATTTGCAGTGATGAAGTAGCAAAAGACCAGATCCGTAAAACATTACTTTTACAGGTGGGACCTCCAGGAGTAAAAGTAAGCGTTGTAGACGTAGCAAAAGCAGTTCGTGTTTACAACAATCCAAAATATGAAAAGGACACAGTATTCTTCTTATATACATGTCCACAGGATGTTCTGCGAATGGCAGAAGCAGGGGTTCCGATCAAGAGTGTTAACATCGGAGGAATGGCATTCAAGACAGGAAAGACTCAGATTACAAAAGCAGTATCTGTTGATGAAAGCGATATCGCAGCATTTAAGAAACTGCATGAGATGGGAATTGAATTAGAGATCCGTCCGGTAGCCACAGACCAAAAAAGTAGATCTTATGAGCAAGATTGAAGGCATCGAAGGATAAGAGAGATACAAAGGAGGATTTTAAAAATGGGAATATCTACAGTTCAAATCGTTTTATTAGTTAATTTTTGGATGTATCGCTGGAATGGGAAGCGTGCTTGATTCCTTCCAGACACATCGTCCACTGATCGCATGTACAGTTGTTGGATTGATCTTAGGAGATGTAAAAACAGGTATCTTACTTGGAGGTACACTGGAAATGATCGCTCTTGGATGGATGAACATCGGAGCAGCACAGTCTCCTGACTCAGCATTAGCAAGTATCATTTCTACGATTCTTGTAGTTGTAGGACATCAGTCTGTAGCAAATGGTATCGCGATTGCACTTCCAGTTGCAGTTGCAGGTCAGGTGTTAACAGTATTTGCTCGTACAGTAACAATCTTCTTCCAGCACGCAGCTGACAAATATGCAGAAGATGCAAACTTCAAGATGCTTGATATCTGTCATGTAGCCGCATTGGTCGTACAGGCACTTCGTGTAGCGATCCCTACATTCTTAGTAGCAGCAGTTGTAAGCCCAGAAGGTGTACAGACATTATTAAACAGCATTCCGAAAGTAGTAACTGGTGGATTAACAGTTGCAGGTGGAATGATCGTAGTCGTAGGTTACGCAATGGTATTAAACATGATGGGTGCAAAATACTTAATGCCATTCTTCTTCCTTGGATTCGTAATTGCAGCGTTTACAGAATTTAACTTAGTTGCATTCGGAATCATGGGTGCGGTATTCGCAATCGTATATGTACAGTTAAATCCTAAATTCCAGACACCAGTGGCAGCACCAGTAACAGCAGGTGCAGGTGGCAGCGATGATCTGGATGATGATCTAGACGACGAACTTGACTAAGAAAGAGGAGGAATTTAAAGATGAGTGAAAAGAAATTAACAAAAGGCGATAGATTTAATATGTTCATGAGAACAAACCTTCAGCAGGCATCATTTAACTACGAAAGAATGCATGCATTAGGTATGTGCTTCGACATGGTACCAGCTATTAAAAGATTATATGATACAAAAGAAGAACAAGTAGCAGCATTAAAGAGACATCTGACATTCTTCAACGTAACACCAGCAGCTGTAGGACCAGTCTTAGGTGTAACAGCAGCGATGGAAGAAGCAAAAGCAAATGGAGCAGATATCGATGAAGGAACGATCGGAAGTATCAAGATTGGTTTAATGGGACCTTTCTGTGGAGTTGGTGATCCAATCTTCTGGGGAACATTAAGACCAATCACAGCAGCGATCGGTGCATCCTTAGCATTAACAGGAAGTGCATTAGGACCAGTATTATTCTTCTTAGCATTCAACATCGTACGTATGGCAGCACTTTACTTTGGACTTGAATTCGGATACAAAAAAGGGATTAGACTTTGTAAAACATTTAGCAGGAAACATGTTACAGAAAGTCACAGAAGGAGCTTCTATCCTTGGACTGTTCGTCATGGGTGCACTGGTATCTAAATGGACGACGATCAACGTACCACTTGTAGTATCTAGAGTAACAACAAACGGAAAAACAACAGTAACAACAGTACAGAATATCTTAGATCAGTTATTACCAGGATTATTAGCATTAGTTTTAACCTTGGTCGTATCTAAATTATTAAAGAAAAATCATCAGTCCGATCGCAATTATCTTTATCTTATTTGCAGTAGGAATTGTTGGATATGGATTAGGAATTTTGGCATAATCTGTTAGGGGGAAAGTTATGAAAACAAAGGCAGTAAGACTTTACGGAGAAATGGATTTAAGACTGGATGAATTTGAACTGCCAGAGATGCAAGACGATGAAATTATGGCAGAGGTTGTAACAGACAGCTTATGTATGTCCAGTTACAAAGCAATTACCCAGGCACAAAAAGCACAAAAAATGTACCAGATGATATCAGTGAAAATCCGATCATTTTAGGACACGAATTTTGTGGAACGATCAAAAATGGTCGGTAAAAAATTGGAAAGATCAGTATCAGGAAGGTGACAAATTTGTCATTCAGCCTAACATTGGAGATATCAGAGGCTATGCTCCAGGATATTCTTTCCATCATATGGGAGGAGATGCCACAACGATCATCTTTTCTGATCAGGTTATGGAAAATGGTTCACTATTAAAATACAACGGAGATTCCTTCTTTGAAGGATCTCTCGTTGAACCACTGTCATGTGTCGTAGGTGCATTTAATGCACAGTATCATATGAAGAAAATGTATTCATATGAACATGTGATGGGAATTAAAGAAGGTGGAGCGATCGCACTTCTCGGTGCAACAGGACCAATGGGATTTTTAGCGATCGACTTTGCAATCCATGGACCAAAGAAACCAAAGACGCTGGTTGTCACAGGAAGAACACAGAAGAAGATTGATATGGCAGCAAGGTTATACACAGTAGAAGAAGCAAAGAAGAATGGTGTAGATCTTGTATACGTCAATACAAGAGATATAGCAGATGTCAATAAAGAGCTACGTAAATATTCAGCAAAAAGGATTTGATGATGTCTTTATCTTTGCACCAAATGAAGAAATGGTAACATACGGAGTGAAAATGTTAGCATTCGATGGATGTTTGAATTTCTCTCAGGGCCTGCCGATCAAGAATTTTCATCCAGAGTAAATTTCTATAATATTCATTATAATTCTACACATTTTGTGGGAACAAGTGGTGGAAATACGGAAGATATGAAACAATCCATTGAACTGATCGAGAGCAAGACAGTCAATGTTGCCAAAGATCGCAACACATATATTAGGGCTTGACCATGCGGTTGAAACAACAAAGGCGTTACCAGAACTTGAAGGAAGTCAAAAAAATTGTCTATACGCACGAAAAAATTTCCATTAACAGAGGTTGACAAATTCGATGAAAACAGCGATGATGAGTATATCAGAGAATTAAAATCAATCGTAGAACGCAATGGTAATTTATGGAGCGCAGAGGCAGAAAGGTATTTCATACAGAATGCTCCTGAGATTTAGAAGGGAGTAGTATGAGTAGTGATATCTTAGTTAGAGACCAGATTTTTTCCAACATATGATAGTTTATATGATGCAGAGAAGAAAGTAGCCGATTATCTGATCAGTCATCCATCTGAAGCGATCGAGATGTCTGTATCAGAACTTGCATCTCACTGTGATGCGAGCCAGGCAACGATCATCCGTTTTTGTAAGAAGATCGGATGTAAGGGATTTCATCAGTTGAAGATCAAGCTGGCCGGAGAACAACGACAGCAGGAAGAACAGGTGATATCGAACGAGATCGATATCGATCAGATGGACAAATCACTCAATAATATCATGATCAGTAAAGTGGAAGAGATCAAAGCGACGTTTCACAATTTTAATCCAGAAGAATTAAGAGAGATCGTGGATTTGATCATACATGCCAATCTGATTGAATTCGCTGCGATGGGAGATACGATCCCGATCGCACTGGATGGATCTTACAAGTTCAATCAGTTAGGATTGAAAGCAGTTAGTTCAACAATTTGGGAGAGTCAGGAAGCATTTTCCAGAACTTTGAGAAAAGGTGATGTAATTTTTTGCGATTCTGCCTCTGGGGCATCCAAAAGACTTGTGAAGATGGTAGAGATCGTGAAAGATAATGGTGTAACAACAATTGCGATCACCAATCAATCCAAATCGCCACTTGCAGAGTTATGTGATCATGCTTTTGCTGACAGCAACAAGAGAACACATTTTCCATGATCAGGTTAGTTTCACAAGAATGGCAGCGATGTCAGTGATCGACACACTGTTCTTATTACTGTTCTCCACAAAATGGGATTCATTTGAGAATGTGGCACAACACGAGCAGTCTGTTGCAGAAGAAAAAATTATAAAAGGAGATCATAACGATGAATAACGATTGGTTAGAATTAGAAGGGAAGACAGTCATCGTCACAGGCGCAGCATCCGGAATCGGGAAGGCAGTTGCGCAGGAGTTTTTGAATATTGGGCGAATGTAGTTATTTCTGATATGGCAGAGAATGCACCAGAGATGGATGCAAAAGAAGGCCAGTTATTATATGTAAGAACAGATGTAACAAAAGTTTCTGATGTTGAAGCTATGGTAGCAAAAACAATAGAAACATTCGGAACAATTGATGTACTAGTGAATAATGCAGGAATCAATATTCCACGTCTGTTAGTTGATCCAAAGGATCCAAAAGGACAATATGAATTAGATGAGGCAGTATGGGATAAAGTATGCAATGTAAATCTAAAAGGTGTTTTCTTCTGTGCGCAGGCAGTTGGAAGGATCTTGGTTGAAAAAGGTGAAGGTGTCATTATCAACATGTCTTCTGAAAGTGGTCTGGAAGGATCCGAAGGACAGAGTGTTTACGCAGCTACAAAGAATGCAGTAAACTCTTTAACAAGATCATGGGCAAAAGAATTAGGAAAACAGGGAGTCCGCGTTGTCGGAGTAGCACCTGGAATCATGGAAGCTACAGGACTTCGTACGATCGGTTATGAAACAGCTCTGGCTTATACAAGAGGGATCACAGTAGAACAGTTAAGAGCAGGATATTCCAAAACATCTACAATTCCACTAGGACGTTCTGGAAAGCTTTCTGAAGTTGCAGATCTGTGTGTATATCTTGCAAGCAAGAGATCTTCTTACGTACATGGTGTGACGGTTAACGTTGCGGGTGGTAAGACAAGAGGATAGAATAATTTCTGATAGAAGATCATAGAAGATAAAGATATCAGCTGGTTTTAGGATCAGCTGATATCTTTTTTTAAACATAATATAGCAGGAAATTCCGATGGAACTCTCTATGATATAAGAAAGTATGGCAAAGCCGGTTTCTTTCTGGTTGCTACAAAAAAATGAATCGTTGTATAATGATTCTTAGCATCACAAATTAAAAAAGAAAGGAAATATGATGTTTTCGTTTCTATAAAAACATCATACAAGAATGAAATGTTAATTCTGGCCGTAGGAATCGGAATTGTATTTTGTATAATAGTATTTATTTGTTATTCTTATAAACAAAATCAACGGTCAAGATACACATCCGAAGTATACAAAGTATTTAAAGGACAATATGGGAGAGGATCAGTGATCTCTATGGGTTATGCACAGACGAATGCATTTACGGAACCCGTAACATTAATGTTCGCAGTCAGCAAGGATGATCATAGAGTTGTAGATGCATGGGAAGTTACGCAAGAGGAGATGGAGAATAGCTGTCGGTCATGTGAAGAATATATAGGAATGGACCTGATCAAATATTATAAAGAGAATCAGGAAAGAATTGCAAAAAAGTCAAATGATGAATCAGACGATGGGAAGGGATTCAGCGAAGAAGCAAGCATTTGACATGGCAGTCCAGCAGATATTAGGAAAATTAGGAAAATAGATACAGGAACATATATTATGGAAGAAATCGAAAAAAGAAATCATAGAGAAAGTGATCTTGATCGCGGTTGCTGATCAAGACACAACAGAAGCAGAAGAATCTCTGGATGAGTTAGAAGAACTGGTCAAAACGGCAGGAGCAGAGGTTGCAGCAAGGGTGATCCAGGTAAGAGAAACACCACATCCAGGAACTTATATCGGAAAAGGTAAGATCGATGAAGTCAATGCTTTGTTATACGGAACTGATGCGACAGGGATCGTCTGTGATGATGAATTATCACCAGCACAGATCAGCAATTTAGAAGAAGCATTAGATACCAAAGTGATGGATCGAACACTGATTATTCTTGATAATTTTTGCGAAGAGAGCATTTACAAGAGAAGGTAAGATTCAGGTGGAACTTGCCCAGTTAAAATACAGAGCATCCAAACTTACCGGACAGGGAAGAGCCTTATCAAGATTAGGTGGAGGAATTGGAACCAGGGGTCCGGGAGAGAAGAAACTGGAGATGGACCGAAGACTGATTCGTACAAGAATTTCCAGATTAAAAGCAGAGTTAAGAGATGTTGTAAAGCACAGAGAAGTCCAGAGAAAACAACGCCAGAAGAATCACCTGCCAGTGGTTTGTATCGTTGGATATACCAATGCAGGAAAGTCGACACTATTAAACCATTTTACCAATGCAGGAGTTTATGAAGAAGATCAGTTGTTTGCAACTCTTGATCCAACGACAAAGAGTTTAGATCTAAGCGGCGGGCAGACAATTCTTATGACGGATACAGTCGGTTTTATCCGCAAGCTTCCACATCATCTGGTTGAAGCATTTAAAAGTACATTAGAAGAAGCAAAATACAGTGATCTGATCCTGCATGTAGTTGATGCATTCCAATCCGCAGAAAGAGAAACAGATGGAAGCAGTCTATGATACATTAAAGCAGTTAGGAGCTAATGAATCACCGATCATTACGGCATTCAATAAGATCGATCTGTTAAATGGTGATGAGATCTTAAAGATCCAAATGCAGAAGCAGTGGTAAGGATTTCCGGGAAAAATGGCGAAGGAACCGATCAGTTGTTAGAGCAGATTGAGAAATACTGCAAAAACAGAAATTATATTTAGAAAAGCTGTATGGATATCAGGAAGCAGGAAGATCCAGCTGATCCGAAGTCACGGACAGCTTTTTGAAAGAAGAATACAGAGATGATGGAATTTACGTAGAAGCATACATTCCAAAAGAGATTCTTGGAAGTATCTAGGAGGCGAGAAAGTTGATCATACAGAAAGTAATCAACAATAACGTGGTCAGTACATTTGATTCAAACGGAAAAGAAGTTATTTTGATGGGAAAAGGAATTGGATTTCGTAAGAAAACAGGAGACGAATTAGATAAGACGAAGATTGAGAAGATTTTTACCTTGGACCTTAGTGGTAAATCATCTTTTGTACAGGAAGTCATGGCGATCATTCAGGAGTTTTATGAAATCGTGCTAGATACGGAACATCCAGCATATCAGAGATTTGCAACACATTTACAATATCTTGAGACAGAAATCTTATCAAAGAAACGCCCGATAGAAGAAGACGAAGAAGATGATGTTGAATTTTATGAACGTAATCAGAAGAAGTATCCAGAAGCTTACGTGTGCAGTCAGAAGATCGTAGAACATATCGAGCAGCATTACAACTGCAAACTCTCAGCAGATGAGAAGATGTATCTGATCATTTATGTCAAAAGACTGATCTTAGAAATGGGGCATCAGTCATAAAACCAGGTTGACTTATAAGGCAAAATTTGATATTATAATATTATCGAATTTTGGATTGTGACTGGTGAGGCAGGCAAGACCTATTTAATAAGTGTGAACATTTGTTAAAGTAGGTCGTTTTTTTATGCATTTTTTAAGGAATTGCACTTAGATGAGTACAAAGATAAGCCAGTTAAAGATCCAGATAAATTAAAATTATTTTATATGTGAGAAGGAGAAACAATTATGGTATCAAAGAAATTTGTCATTGAAAACGAACAGGGATTACACATGAGACCAGCTGGAGTTTTAGCGAAAGCCGTAACTAAATTCGAATCTGACGTAACTATTGTATTCGAAGATAAAAAGATCAACGCTAAAAGCTTATTAAATATCATTGGAGCATGTATCAAATGTGGTTCTGAAATCGAATTAGTATGTGAAGGTCCAGACGAAGAAGCAGCTCTTGCACACGCAACAGAACTGATCGAATCTGGATTAGGTGAATAGTCACTGCTCATAATGGGTGTAACATATAATTTGATAAAGGACGGGTGGCAACATGTATAAAGGTATAGGAGCATCTGCTGGTATCGGTATTGGTAAGATTGTTAAGATTAAGGAAGAAGAACTTAATTACACAAAACAGTCTATCGAAGATACAGAAGCAGAGGAAAAAACGTTTAAGCGATGCAATTGAAGTTTTCATTGAGAAGACTCAGAAGATGGTTGAATCCATGAAAGTAACTGCTGGTGAGCAGGAAGCAGAGATCTTAGAAGGTCATATCATGATGATCCAGGATCCAGCGATCTCAGAACAGATCGAAGCTAAGATCGATGGAGAGAAGATCAATGCAGAAGCTGCTGTAGAAGAAGCTTGCGATTTCTTCGCACAGATCTTCGCTATGGCAGACGATGAACTGACACAGCAGAGAGCATCTGACTTAGGCGACATCAAAACTCGTTTAATTAAGATCTTACTTGGAATTGAAGAAGTAGATATCAGTGCAGTTCCAGAAGGAACAATCTTAGTAGCAGAAGATTTAACACCATCTATGACAGCAGGAATCAATCCTGCAAATGTTCAGGGTGTATTAACAGAGATCGGTGGTAAGACATCTCACTCTGCGATCATCTGCAGATCTATGGAAATTCCAGCAGTTCTTAGTATCGAAAACATCGTTTCTATCGTTAACGATGGAGATGAAGTTGTTCTTGACGGATCAACAGGAGAAGCATTCATCAATCCTGAAGCATCTGTTGTAGAAGAATATAAAGCTAAGAAAGCAAAATTCTTAGAAGAGAAAGCTGCCCTTCAGAAGTTTGTTGGACAGAAATCCCAGACAGCAGACGGACACGTTGTGGAACTGGTTGCTAACATCGGTGGACCAGACGAAGCAGAAGGTGTCTTAGAGCGTGATGGAGAAGGTGTTGGATTATTCAGATCTGAGTTCTTATTCATGGAAAGCGATGCGATTCCATCAGAAGAAGCTCAGTTTGAAGCATACAAGAAAGTAGCTGAAACTCTTGACGGTAAACCAGTGATCATCCGTACACTGGATATCGGTGGAGATAAAGCACTTCCATATCTTGGACTTCCAACAGAAGAGAATCCATTCTTAGGATTCAGAGCAGTACGTTTCTGCTTACAGAGAAAAGAAGATATTTACAAACCACAGCTTCGTGCATTATTACGTGCAAGTGCCTTCGGTAAAGTTCGTATCATGGTACCATTAGTAACATGTGTAGACGAGCTTCGTGCTGTTAAAGCAATTATCGAAGAACTGAAACAGGAATTAGATGCAGAAGGTATCGCATACGACAAAGACATCCAGGTTGGTGTTATGATGGAAACTGCTGCAGCAAGCTTAATTGCTGACATTCTTGCAAAAGAAGCAGACTTCTTCAGTATCGGCACAAACGATTTAACTGGATACACAATGGCAGCCGACAGAGGTAACCCAGATGTTGCATATCTGTACTCTGCATACAATCCAGCTGTACTTCGTTCTATCAGAAATATCATCTCAGCTGCAAACAAAGAAGACATCATGGCAGGTATGTGTGGAGAAGCAGCAAGCGATCCATTATTAGTACCAGTATTATTAGGATTCGGATTAAACGAATTCTCAGTAAGTGCTACAGCAATTCTTGCTACAAGAAAAGTAATGTCTCTGTGGACAATGGATGAATGTAAAGCATTAGTAGATGAAGTAATGCAGTTAGAAACAGAAGCAGAAGTTAAAGCTTTATTAGAAGAAAGAGCAAGAAGCTAAGATTATATGATTTAGTTTCTTACGGAAATATGGAAAGAACCTTGGTAATTTAGTTATCAGGGTTCCTTTTTTTGTATAGTAATGGAACAATATATTAAGTAGGTATACTTATTAAAAAGTCAACCAGAATATTTCACGAAAAAATAAAAAAGATTTTTTTGTATTAAATGACGAAAAAACTAAATCTGATTGCCTGCAAAATGGTGAAATGTTACAATCCAAGCATAAGGGGAGAATGCTATAAAAAACAGACAGCTGCGATCCAGAATCCAGAGATCACACAGGGAGGACAGAAGACAAAAGTTTCCTATCAGGTGAATTCAGACGGATCAACGACAACAAGTGTTACAGATGCCAATGGGGCGGAAAAAGACCTATGAATATAACAGCCGGAATCTGGTTACAAAAACACAGTCTTATGACAAAGAAGGAACAAAAACACTGACCAGCCGGTATTGTTATGATGATAAAGGCCAGCTGTCAGAGATGACAGATCACAGAGTGTCCGCTGCAACAGAGACGGCATACCGTTATACAGAATATAGTTATGACACAAGAGGAAGGATCACAGCGTTTGCAGAGATCAGTCAGAATGCCCAGCCAACGGCAGATGATATCAAAGCACATCAGATCCGGTATACTTATAATGAGGATGGAAATCTCAGTAAGGTATCCTATCCGACAACCAAAGACGGAATCC
>ENA-OQES01000565-OQES01000565.1-human-gut-metagenome-genome-assembly--contig:-NODE-565-length-15559-cov-3.057413_pt1 | contig 15559 bp, 24 predicted proteins | sample MGYA00242798_ERZ504641 | MGnify/ENA primary metagenome ERZ504641 (study PRJEB26092, sample SAMD00036327) | human gut metagenome | host: Homo sapiens | study: EMG produced TPA metagenomics assembly of... | reverse complement strand
AAATGTCGTCATGTCATTGACGAATGTGCCTGTATTGATGCGCACGGAAGCGCCTGCCAGCATTTGTACGACTGCATCCTTCAGACCATCCATGTCCATCTGAATATAGACCTTTAATGCCTCATAGGTTTCAGTCTGGTTCCAGTAAGTGCCGAATTTATGACGGAGCATGGCTTCAACTACGGATTTCGGACTGTACATGGCGTAATGAATATCGCCCGTCCGCCGATGAGAAATCAACTCATAGCCGTCATACCATGCCCGTGCCTCATCAAAATTCATATCGTAGTTTTCACAGAGCAGCTGTACTTCCTGTTCGTTGAAACCGAAGAACGGTGCCAGTTCGCCTGGGTCGGTCATAGAATATTCGGTGAACATATTGAGCGCCGAGTGCGTGCCGTATTTTTGATCGGCAAAATGCCGGTCATATAGGCCAGTGCCACATAATCTTTATCCTTGAGCCATGACCGCAGAAAGTCGAGATACTGCTTCTGTGCAGCGGTATCATGCTGAGATTCCCGGAACAGGCAGTCCCATTCGTCAACGAGTATGATAAAGGAGCGGTTTGTTTTTGCATAAATATCTTTCATGATTTGAATAAGGTTATTCTCATCGCGGAAACGTATATGTTCAAATTGCTTCAGCAGGTCGAAAGAAAGGTAATTTTTGCAGCATTGTCAGCATTTCATCCATGCTGTGCGTCATGCTCAGAAAATCCTGCATGTTGACCTTTGATTACATTGTACTGATTCAGATGCTGGCTGTAAGATGCTGTATGGCTGATCGTCAGGCCGTCAAACAGCGCAGAAGAATCCTCGCCGCAGGCATAGTATGCAGACAGCATATTCACCGCCATCGACTTGCCAAAACGGCGCGGACGGCTGACACAAATGAATTTCTGTTCTGTATCGAGCAGGGCATTCGTCTTTTCAATCAATCCGGTCTTATCGACATAAAATTTTCTGAATTCAGACTTCTTTTGAATCCAATACTGCTCGGGTTCAAATATATTCCCATACTGTGGCCCCCTTGGCGATAGTTATCATTGTGTTTATCATATCATAGCGACACTGAAAATACCAACCTGTGGCGTCCATTTTATTACCGTTAATGGTAAAATGATTTTAGATGGATATGCGCTATTGTGGGACTCAAAAAAATTACCGGTTCTGATGAACCGGTATTTATACGCTTAATCGTCGTCGAGAATATCAGCCAGCAGACCGATAAGGACTAAGGTGTCGCGGAGAATTTTTCCGGTGTCCATACGTTTGCTCTCCCCTCAGTACGCATACAGCAGCTCACCGGTCATCTCGTGAAAGAGTTCCGGGTCGTACAGCATCTCCTCGATTTCTTCCTCGGAGCAGCCGTAATCCAAGAGTGCTTGCACCTCGTCTGCGGTAACGCCAAATGCCTTCGCCACGCTAAACAGGTCATCATAGCCTGTCGGCGTGTCCTCATAATAGCTGCGGTAGAACGGATATTTCCGCCACCAGTGCTCGAATGTCGTGTGGGGCGTAAAGGTGCCTGTGGTGATACGGCCGGTGCGGTCGATTTTCCATGATTTCGCCCTCCTGCGGTTCGAGAATGTCGGTGGGCGCTTTCAGCCGCAGCTTTTTGATGGTTTTTGCAGAGTAATTTCCTGTGTCGAGGCGTAAATCAGAAATCCATCATAGAACATCACGCAAAGCGGATTGTCTCCGACAACGAACCAGATGGAATTGTCCTTATCGAGCACCGTGAAAACGAAAGAACCCTCGACCTTTTCAGCCATAGCTTGTAGGCTGTCGAAGTCGAGGGCTTTCTGCTGTTCAAGAAGTTGAACGGCAACGTAGCTGTCTGTTTCCACACTTGTCATCGGCAGATTTTCTTCCATACGGAGTTCTTTGTCATTCCAGAGAACGCCATTATGCGCGAGGTTTCCCTTGGTGCCACCTCCGCAGCGCGTATGCGGCTGCTGATCGAACTGCGGGACACCACACGGGAGCTGATTCAAGCCCAGCTGGAAGATATGCCGGATGAAGTCATCACGGAGCTGCAAGCCAAACTCAACCGCCAGTACGACAATTATCACCAAAAGTTTTGGGCTCATCAACAGCCGTGGTGCATCGCTGGATATGCGGGACGACAGCGGATATTTTCTGCTGTGCTCCTTGGAAAATCTCGACAGCGAGGGCAACTTCATCGGCAAATCGGATATGTTTTTCAAAGCGCACCATCCGCGCCGCCCGCCCTGCCGAGCGCGTAGAAACCGCCAGTGAAGCTCTGGCGCTGAGTGTCGGTGAGCGCGCGGGCATCGACTTTGGGTATATGCAGCAGCTGACCGGTAAGGACAAAGAAACACTGATTCAGGATTTGCAAGGCGTTATCTTTGCCGACCCCTTGGAAAAAATTTCTGATGGTGAACCGCGCTACTATACCGCTGATGAATATCTTTCCGGCGATGTGCGCCACAAATTACAGGTGGCTAAGCTGGCGGCACAGAATAACCCCGCTTTTGCCGTGAATGTGCAGGCACTGGAAACCGTGCAGCCGAAGGACTTGGAGGCCAGCGAAATTGCCGTGCGTTTGGGTGCTACTTGGCTTACCTTTTCCCGGTCACATATACCAGACTGTCATGTTCCTTATGCCGGAAATTAGGTCCATCCCGTTTCAGCACACCGGGTTCATGGAACTGCAGGTAAGTAAACAGATCAGCTTCCCGCGCTGCCTGAATCTGTTCTTTGGTTACGCCGGGCATTGTACCGGCACAGTGATTCTTTTCATCGTGCTTTGCCTCCTTCCTGTGATGGAATGAAAAAATGACACCCAAAGGTGCCTAACAGCCGTACAGATCGTGATTGACCTCGGCACGGTAATAGCTGTCCATTGTAGCCGGGGCATTATACAGCGCCGCCAGCAGATATGCTTTGATATTTCCGACCTTCGTCGTGTTCTTGTCGATACAGTCAAAGACATACTCTAAGTGGCCGGAATTGATCTTCAGGAACCGGCTCTTGACGATCTCCCTCGGAAAATCATCTCCGGCAATGCGAATGTAAGGGCGTTTCGACAAAATCACTTCAAGCATAAGTTCAAGCGCTTCGTCCAGACGTTCCCTGCCATACCGTAAGACCAGTAAGTCATATTCGATATTTTCTTTGATGATTTCACGATAGGCTTCTATCAGCTCTATCCGATCCATCCCATCCGTGCGGCTTGCCGCTTCCGGCTCTGCCGGATAGATTGATGGATAAGTTATTGATTTATCTTTTTTTGATTTTTTTGTTCTTAATGGATTAGTATTTAATTGTGCCGGATTTTCCTGTTCAGGTTCCGCCTGTTTAGGTTTTGCCTGTTCAGGTTTTACCTGTCTTGGATTTTCCCGTTTAGGTGAAAGCCCTGTGTTTTCGGTACTTACAGGCTGCTCATGGATCGTATATTCAATGTCTCCCAACTGCCCGTTATCATAGCGGAGGCGCTGTCTGGTGAGATAACCATGCCGCTCCAGTTCCTTCAGGGCAGTAGTGATAGAATCCACACCGTCCTTGCAGATATGGGCGAGTCCCTTCGTGGTATAATCCCAATCTTCCGGCAGCGACAACATAAGTGATAAAAGCCCCTTTGCCTTTAAGGACAACTCCGTATTGCGCAGATGGTGATTGCTCATTATCGTAAAGTCCTTTGTTTTCTCTACACGGAATACTGCCATTGTATCGCCTCCTTTCTTCGACTATTCCGTTACAAGGCATGATCCCTGCGGTCATAATGGAGATGACCGTCAGAGACCTTCGCATGGTTTTTCAGTTTCACTTCGCCCCGTTCCTGGCTCTCTAAAAATTTCCTGATAGCCGGCATCTGTAAGGAACAAGCGCATCTTATCGCCTTTGTCGCCAACAGGGGAATCGTAAGACAATACATCAAAGACGATCATGTGCTTTACTTCTGGATCAAAGCGTTCAAGTGCCATGATGTCATGCCCCTTCAATTTTTCTGCCCCTGATTGTTGTCTGGCCTCGGCGATCTTTTCTCCAATCGTCCGGGCTGGATAGGGCAGACGGTAATTCTTCTGAATATCTTTTACCAAGTCCATGCACTCTGCATTTGACAGAACACGAAGTTTTGCCATAAGACCTTCTGCCGCTCCCGCTGTTCGGAATTATTTGAATACCGCACGGTCATATAAAGTTCATTCAGGATCTTTGTCTGATAATCGCCCTCCACTTGAAAGAGCAGCTTTTTTTGCCATTTCGTTTAATTCCATGTGGATCTCCTTTCTCTCGAAAATGAGTATGAAAAAAGGGTCGTCCACCTATAAAAGTGAAACGCCCACGGCAACCAGCGGTCAGACATAAAGCCGGACCGCTGGCACTATTAAATTTTGTCGTTAATAAAACAGCCTCCTTTTTTCTTTATAGTTTTCGTCAATTTTCAACTTGGAAAAGGAATTGAATAAAAGACGACAAACGCTCAAACCCCTTGAAAATAAAGGCTTTTTCTGTTTGTCGTTATTATACCGTAACGGCATTCCCATGCCAGAAACAGAAGAGTTTTTCTACCGACTGGGATTAAAAGATGGACTGAATCTGAAAAATACGGTAAAATTAGTATTAGAAATGATATCGTGAAATCGGAATTTATTAAGGAGGATATGGATGAAACTGTTTTTATGTTCGCACTTTTCAAGTGTAGGAAGTTTGATAAAAGAAGAAATTGATAACAAGAAAGTCGCATTTATTCCCACAGCTTCGCTGCGTGAAGGCTATACCGGTTATGTCGGCTCGGCTCGAAAGCTATTCAATAAACTGGGAGCAGCCGTAACTGAAATTGATATTTCAACGGAGGCTTATTTAACGATACAGTCTGTTTTTTGAAGATGCGGATGTGATATATTTTACTGGTGGAAATTCTTTCTTCCTTATGGACCAGCTTCGTAAAACGGGAACGGATGAGCTATTGAAGAAGGAATTGGAAAAGGGAAAACTGATGATCGGTGAATCGGCAGGTGCGATTATATGCGCTCCAACTATCCAATATATTGAACAAATGGATGAAAAGCCGGAGGACTACTCACAAGAAGATGATGCAGGGCTTGATTTGATTGATTTCTATGTTCTTCCGCATTATCTTACAGCACCATTTAAGAAAGTTACCGAGAAAATAATGACTGAGTTTTCGGATTTGAATCTATGCCCAATTAACAACCGTCAGGGAATTGTAATTGATGGTGAAGGTTCAAAGGTTATTTGCAAAGACTAATTTGAAAATTCAAGTTTGCAGGAGATGCTTATTTATGAAAAAAGGGATAAACAAATCAATCTTATTTTACATTGCATCAGTTCTGTTTTTCATAGCGTCAGCTATTGGCTTTACGAGTGGAAATGAAAGTTCTATGGCTATAGTATGGTTATGTCTTGGTTCTTCATTTCTTTGCTTGGGTCCGACTCATAAGAAAAAGGAAAACAATACAGATGATAAATAATTTCCTGCTTGTATTGTTGGAAAATCGGAATTCATAGAGTTCTTTTGTGATTTGCAACTGCTGGTTGACAGATTTACAGCCTGAAATGGTGGAATGCAAACAGCAAAACTGTTATATTGAGCTCATGAAAATCTGCAAAAGGAGCAAAAAAATGAGTTTTAGCTGATAAGATTACAGAGGAAAGAAAAAAGAATGGATGGTCACAGGAAGAACTAGCCAATCAGTTGGGCGTATCCAGACAGGCAGTATCTAAGTGGGAAAGTGCAGGAGCTGTTCCAGATTTGCAAAGAATTTTACAGATGTCGGAGCTATTTTGTGTTAGTACAGATTACCTATTAAAAGATGAAATGAAAGCAGAAAATATCACCTATCACGAAAGTACTGAAAGCTATGCAGAACCGTTGAAAAAAGTAACTATGGAGAATGCAAATGAATTTCTTGACATGAAAAGAAATGGATCCAAAGTAGTGGCAAACGCAACAAGTATGTGTATCTTAAGTCCAATATTATTGATTGTTCTTGTGACAATGGCAGAAGATAGCGTATTTCATGTTTCGGAATCTCTGGCAACAGTATTTGGATGTGATTTTTTTGCTTGGAATGGTTGCGGCAGCCGTCTTTTTGTTTATTACATATGGAATGCGTGAATCACATATGGAACATTTTGAAAAAGAATGCTTTGAAACAGAGTATGGTGTATCTGGAATGGTACGAGCAAAAAAAAGATTCCTATGAACCAATTTTTATCAGAGGAACAGCTGTTGGGGTAGTGCTTTGTATACTGGCAGTGATTCCGACAATTATTGCCGGAGCCATGGAAACGTCTGCCTATTGTTGCGGCCTTTCCGTTGGATTGCTGCTATTCATACTTGCAATAGGAGTGAATCTGTTGGTTCGTGTTGGGATGGTAAAAAGCAGTTACGATACCCTTCTTCAGGAAGGCGAATATACAAAAGAAGAAAAACTGTTTAAGAAAAAGACTGACACGTTTTCTGGTGTATATTGGTGCTTGACTACAGCGATTTACCTTGCATGGAGCTTCTGGACGATGAGCTGGGATATTACATGGATTGTATGGCCGGTTGCTGGTGTTTTGTTTGCAGCATTGCTTGGTGTGGTGAAAATGGTGTTAAAGAATGGCAGTGAAACTCAGCACTATATTTAAGATGGAGTTAAGATTTTTTTCGCATATTATACGCATCCAGAAATTCAAGTTTACAGAACTGAATCAAAAGAGCTCGAAGGAGCTCCTTTTTGCCCTTTTTTATAATAGTATCATTATGGTATAATCGAGTTCCTCAAGCTCATGGCTCAGCAGTCGAACAGAATCGTCATCAGGGACAAGACCTTCTAAACTTAATGGCAAAACCAGTTGATAAGTTTCGTTGAATTCGGTATAATTTTTTTTGGTATTTTATTTTACTAGTCATAATTTATTATACCATGAATGGCAGGTTCTTCGGAGCCTGCTTTTTCATTTAAATACAAAAAAGGAGCCGTTACTCCATAGATGATTACTCATCTATTTTGCAACAGCCCCCTTGATATTATACGGATTTCCGTATATAACTATACTGATAGAGTTTAGAGAAAGGGCGGATGAAGATGGAGTATATGTCCTGTCCCGAAGCAGCGAAAAAGTGGGGCATTTCTGAAAGGCGGGTACAGCGGCTTTGTGAGGATGCCCGCATACCTGGCATTTCAAAAATCGGTTATATGTGGCTTATACCAAAGGCAGCAGATAAGCCAGTAGATAAACGGCAAAAACAAAAGAAAGGCGGCGAGAAATTGTAACATGAGTAAGGTGCTATTAGTAGAAGATAATACAAGTACAGTAAAGAAAATTGTGTGTTATATTGACAATATATCTGCCGATCTTGAGGTACATTCTGTTTCCGAGGCCGGAGAAGCCTTGCAATATGCAAAAGCGAACGATGTTTCCCATTTTTATCCTTGATATTCAGTTAGAGGACTATAAAGGAACCAGCTTAGCAAAGCAGCTCCGCGAATTGCCGGAATATAAATATACGCCGATTATTTTTGAAACGGCATTGGCAGGAGAAGAACTTTCAGCTTATCGAGATGTGAAGTGTTACAGTTTTCTTGTAAAGCCATTTGGCGAAGAAGAATTTGTAACGGCATTTCGTGACGCGTTGGGATTGTCTAAACAGATGAGCCAACAAGCAAAAACCATTCAGATTGAGCAAAAGCAATTTATCTTAGAATATGTTACACAGGATATTGCCTATATCGAAGCCTTTGGAAAAAAAGCTTGTGATCCATACCAGTAGCCGTCTGTCCGGCATCAAAGAAGATACGATTTCCGGGTACACTTTGTCTGGTTTATTGGCGTTGCTTGATGATCCAGCATTTGTTCAGTGCCATAAGAGTTATGTCGTGAACAAATCCCATATTGAGAAAATTGACAAATCCGAGCGGAAGATTTTTCTGAAAGGATTTACAGATACAATCCCCATCGGAAATAAATATCAGGCCGAATTATGGGGTAAACATGAACTTTCTAATGAATCTGATACAGTTAGGATTGGATGTGGGAATACTGGCTCTCTGTCTGTGAAGCCGTTTTCCGGCAAAATCAGAAATAAAGGCAAAAGATTTTTACATTTTCCATTCTTCTGTTCTTTGTGTTGTACCGAGAGTGGATTTTTCTGTCGGAGCAAATATGACGGCATCTTTCCGCAGTGAAGGCTTTGAAATACTACCAGCAGACAATATTGTTGGATTGCTGTTTTTGATTTTTGCAGTATTGTTGTTGAGCAGTATTTTCTTCGGCTCCAAATCCAGCGGAACGGTTTTCTGCGGCACAATGGTGGCCTTCTCCGTTTTCCTGTTCGTCAAATGTCTGTGCACGGTTCTTTTTGCCGCTTGCGGAGCTACGGATATTTTACTCCTGTTGGGCAGCCGTATAGCGGCGTTGTGCCTTATAGTCGTACTGGAGTTCACGCCACTTTTCGGCTTGATCCATCAGCTCGTCCAAAGAAGCGATTTCACAGTTCTGATCGTATCTGCCAATATCGCTGTCCTTCTCATGGCAGTGCTTTCTATCCTCTCTTTTGATGTGGATAGAATTCTTTCCCATCTGTGGGTGATTATAATTCTGATCCTTGCGGTGTTGCTGCTGGACAGTATATTGCTGTTCCTACATCAGCGTCGGACGCAGGAGCAAAAGCGAATCCACATGATTGAGCAGTATGTGCCTATTGTAGAAGAATTGATCTCACAGGTTAGGGCAAGGCAGCATGAATTTAATAACCGGATGATGGCGATTGAAGCTGCCGTTGCCTCTGCTGATACTTTAGAAGAAGCCCGGAAAGAAGTGACAGCTCTCACGGGAAGCATTGGAATCAGTCTTAATGACCGGGAACTGCTCTCATGCGACAGCAAAATGATTGCCGGGATGCTGTTTGGAAAAATAAAGCAGGCAGAAGTGGCAAATCTTCACATAGAATTATCCTTACACGGTCTTTTCAAGAAAACCGTCACCCCGGAAACAGAATGGATCGAGGCCATTGGAATTTTATTGGATAATGCAATCGAAGCTTCACCGAAAGGAAGTACAATTTTTTTATCCAGTAAGAAACAGGGCGACTTTCTGGAATTGACAGTTTCCAATCCAGCTCCGCCGCTGTCAAATACTGAATTTATGGCCTTGTTTGGAAAAGGCGTAACAACAAAGGCAAGTCGGGACGGCCACGGATTTGGCCTGTATAACATCCTACGCATGACGGAACGGTATCATGGAAAAATCCTGACCCGTAACGAATCCATTTTGAATGAAAATTATGTTGTCTTTGGCGTACTCATGCCATCAAAAAAAGGGTATGAACGAGGGTTTTAAGGGAACGCAAATTTATCTTGTTGCCCTTAAAAACCCTCTCTTGTTTCCGGGCTATTGAAGCGCCTGAAAGAGTTCGATATACTGGAAAAACAAAGAAAGGAATGAATGAATATGATAGGCCTTGTGAGAAATGAGTGGCAAAAAAGTTTTTCTGCCGGTGCTATTGACAACAGTTCTTCTGGCAATCGCCATGAGTGTGTTGTCCTGCACAATTTATCAAAACTATACACTACACTACGATTTAGAGGCATGGGAAGTTGGAACAGAACTGTTTTCTCTGCTTTATCCGCTGTTTGTTGTGGTGCCGCTATGCTGGAATTTGTATTATGAGCGCAAAAATCAACTTCCTGCTCTATGTCATGCCGCGAGTGAAAATTAAGAAGTACCTGACTGCCAAATGGATTGCATATGCGCTGGGAACCCTTTGTATTATTGTGATTCCTTATATACTATCGGCGGTGTTTGCCCTCTATGTGAAACCGCCAGTGGTTCCTTTCGTTGAAAATCCGTTTAGCCATATATTTGAAAACGCATTTATAAAGACCCCGCTGTTATATGCAGTTGCCCTGTCCCTTTGGAGAGGCATAGTCAGCCTTTTGTAATGACCTTCGGATTTATCCTCGCTTTATACTGCAAGAACATTTTTGTAATCCTTACCGGGCCGTTTATGTATTCCATTTTGGAAAACTTCGTTCTGGCGATTCTCCGCTTGGAGAGACTGCGGCTGGTCGTAGCTTTTGATCCCACAACAGTCGATCCAAAGGTCGTATCGATCTCTCTTTCTCTTTGGCCCAATCGTTTTAAGCATTGTGATTGGCCTGACAGCGTTTCTCCTTTCTAAGAAAAATGCTGTCGTAACCATTTAGGAGTCCGTTATGATTGCGCTTATCAGGAAAAATCTCCGTTTGTGGGGATATGGAAAGTCGCTTGCCCTATTTGCCGGGTGTATACTTTTTTCCATCAGCGGGAGGTTAAACGGAGGTATTGCATACGAGCGGCACATCTTGTCGGCGGTATCAGACCATTACTATCTGACCTATTTTGTGCTGCCGATTGTACTGTTAAGCTGCTTTTCCTTTATTGATGACGATAGAGAGCCAATAATCTTACGGTTTCAAAGTTACCATTCTTATTTTCTGAAAAAATGGATTGGGGTCGGTTTGATTGCAGTCATTCTGACGGCTGTTCAAACTGGGGCAATTCTTCTGTCTGGTATAGGATTACCTTTAGGCAACGAATGGAACCTTGCTGCGGGTGCAACGGAAGCCGAGTTATTTTCCACTCTGGAACAGCTTTTTGCCAGTCCCTTGCAGGCGTTTGTCTGCTTTACCCTCTTTCAGCTTATTGGAAGTTGGCTGATATTTGGAATCTGTATGTGGATTGGACATTTCACTGGGAGAAAGTGGACGATCCGAATTGTAATCGTTCTTTATGTCCTCTCGGCTGTGTGGATCAAGCTTCCGGCAATTCAAAATATTCCGCTGACGAGTTTTAATCATTTGCTGATTTTACACCACAATTTGGTCGTGCCCCATCGTTTCGAGATAACCGCCTGTACCTTGCTGCTCCTTGTTTTGATAATTGCTATATCTATTCGGTTTGCGTGGCGGGGACAGTTGCCGCATATACCGTTGTCCCGCCGTGATATAGCTGGCTACTATTTTCACGCACTCATGATCCCTCGCAATCTGCTGATTCTTTTAGGTGTTGTGTTGGGAGTTTCGATTTACAAGGCGATGGGCAATGGTGCCGCCATATCAGGCGTAGAATGGATATATTCGCTGTTTGCGGGACACGGAACAGGATATTTTCAGGTGTTCCCATTTCTGGAAATGCTTATTACCAGCGGTGTACCGCTATACCTGCTGGCAGCTTTTGTGGAACATACGGTCAACGGACAATCTATTTTTATTTCTGTGCGTGCAAAAAGCCTTAGACATTTAGTGAAGGGGATCTTATCAGTCAGTACAAAATTTCTCATAATATATGCATTCTTTTGGCTTATGGCTGGCCTTATAGGGGCATCCCTATTCAGCACTGGATTAACAATCGTTTCTTTCAGGCTTATGCTCTATGCGGTTTTAATGAAGTGCCTTGATATATTGGCGCAATATCTGATTATGCTCGGCATCTACATTGCCACAAGACAGGTTACAATCGGTTTCCTTGTGTTAGTGGCGGGAAATCTGCTCTGTATCATTCCGGGGAATTGGGTGGCTTATTCGCCCTTTGGCCTTTCCAGCCTGACAAGAATTTCTGTTGTGGAACCGGGAATTGGAATTTCCGCTGTGTCCGCCTTTGGTATAGAGGCCGCTATTTTAACGCTGATGATTGCAGGAATCCTTATGTGGGCTACAAGAAAATATTGAATTAGGAGGACAGAATATGAGTTCATATATTGAAGTGAAAAATGTATCAAAAAGTTTGGTGGCAAGGCAATTCTTCAAGACGTTTCACTGTCCATAGAACAGGGAACAGCTGTTGGTTTGGTTGGCGCTAACGGCAGCGGAAAGTCGGTGCTGTTCAAGATTTTATGCGGTTTCGAGAAGCCTGATCAGGGCAGTGTTTATGTGCGCGGAAAACAGCTTGGTAAAAATGGCCGCGACTTCCCGAAAGTTTGGGAGTATTTATCAATTCCCCCGGTTTTATTGGCATTTACAGTGGTTTTCAAAATCTGAAATTTCTTGCGGACATTCCAAAGGGGAAAATTGGAGAAAAAGAAATCCGACAGGCCATGGGCAAAGTGGGGCTTGACCCTGATAATAAAACGAAAGTAGACAATTATTCTCTTGGTATGAAGCAGAAACTGGGGATTGCACAGGCAATTATGGAGGGGCAGGATATTCTGATTTTGGATGAGCCTTTTAACGCATTGGACTACAAAACCTATGAGGATGTAAAGGCCATCATCCGTATGCTGAAAGCGGAAAGGCAAGACCATTTTTCGAACTTCACACATTTCAAAGACATTGAACAGCTATGCGATCAGGTGTACTCGATTGAAGATTGCAGACTAATTCCGATTACGGAGGAAATTGCTGCCCGCTATAGAGAGATGGAATAACCCGTTAAAATGCAATAAGAAAGGTAGCTGCCGGACGGCGGCAAAGAAAAAAAAGGTCGTCGTCCAGCAGTCCTATCAATACGCCTATAAGAAACGGCGGCTTTGAATTTCAGAGCCGCCGTTTCTTTGCGCTTGCACAAATCCAATGACGACCTACAGGGACACGGTAGCCAATAGGAGGTAATATTGCCGTGTTCACTTTTTACCATTCAACTAAACCTGCCTAATATTTTACGGTCGAAAAAAAGCTCATATCCTCCATGGGGGTATTCTAGGCATGAGTATGAACATAAAAATCATGTAAATAGATTTTATAATTCCTCTTGGGGCTGTTGCCAAAATAGATGAGTAATCATCTATGGAGTAACGGCTCCATTTTTTGTATTTAAATGGAAAAAGCAGGCTCCGAAGAACCTGCCATTCATGGTATGGGAAAAAGATAATGCCGATGGTTACACCAAAATTTACACCAATTTGCAGTAATCATATAAAGAGTAGTGTGGATTTATGTGGATATTACACAAAATCATTGTGAAAAACAGCTAAAAAATATACTTGTATGCAGAGTTATAATGAGTTATAATGAACAAGAATTTAAGGATAATTCTTCGGGGCGGGGTGTGATTCCCCACCGGCGGTATAGTCCGCGACCCATGGAAACATGGCTGAACCGGTGTGATTCCGGTACCGACAGTATAGTCTGGATGAGAGAAGAGTGCAGCGTGTGTAAGCGTAAAATATAGATTTTCTGATTTTATATCAGGAAAGAAAAAGCACAGAGAGAACACCCCGGAAAGGATTTACTTTCCGGGGTTTTTTTACGCGAGCAACGAGCCAAAGTCCGTGCCTGCACGAGACCTTGCGACTGCCGCGATAACTTGAGAAACGCGCGAAGCGTGTTTCGCATAGTTTTGTGTCAGGCTGCAGAAACCGGGAATTTCCTTTTGAGAAAGAAAGGAGATTGAAGAAAATGAACAACACAACAACTAAAGCAGCAGAGACTGCGAAAAAGGCCGGAACTACGAGAAATACAGGTGTCAGAACCATGGTGCAGATTGCCATGCTGGCGGCTGTAGCTACTGTTTTGATGCTCTGGGAGGTACCGCTTCCGTTTATTGCACCGAGTTTTTATAAGATGGATCTGAGTGAAGTGCCGATCATGATCGGGGCGTTTGCGATGGGACCGCTGGCAGCGGCAGTGATCGAACTGATCAAGATTCTGCTGAACTTTGTCCTGAACGGAACAACGACCGCAGGTGTGGGAGAACTTGGTAACTTTATCATGGGATGCGCACTGGTTATGCCGGCAGGTTTTATTTATAAACAGGCAAAAACAAAGAAACACGCAATCATCGGTATGGTAACCGGAATCGTATGTATGGCAGTGGCCAGCGCTCTGGTGAATGGTCTGTTACTGCTTCCGGCTTACGGAAAAGCATTTGGTATGCCGGTGGATACCTTTGTGGAGATGGGAGCAGCCATCATTCCGGCGATCCACAGCCTGACTACGTTCTGCCTTTTCAGCGTTGCACCGTTTAATATTATAAAAGGTATTGTAGTTTCTCTGATAACTCTGGTATTATATAAACATATCAGCCGGTTGTTAAAAGGCTCTCAGGCATAATTGATTCGTCCTGTACAAGGAGCCTCCGACCGGGGTGGGAGGAATACCAGATGGGAAAAATCAATAAAGTAAACAAACAGACAACCAATCCATATCTGAATCTCTATGATCTGGATGTCGTGAATAAAGTAGGACGGGAAGGACACTATTATGTGGCATCCCGGGCGAAGACTGAGGATGACCTGAAACTGAGCCATATCGAAAATAATGATCCGGACGGTGTGGCCATCTACAGTCTCTACGGAGAAAAGAAAGACAGGGTAGTACTGATCCGACAGTTCCGTTATCCGCTGGGTGGTTATGTGTATGAACTGCCGGCCGGACTGGTGGATCCGGGAGAAAATTATCACACCGCAGCGATCCGGGAATTGAAAGAAGAGACCGGACTGAAGCTGGAACCGATCGTGGTGGATGACATATATCAGAAGCCTTATTATACATCCGTCGGTATGACAGACGAGTGCTGCGGAACAGTATACGGATATGCTTCCGGTGAGATCAGTCAAAAAATACATGGAAGACAGCGAAGAAATTGAAGTGGTTCTGGCAGACCGCAAGGAAGTGGCACGGATCATGAAAGAAGAACGGGTAGCGCTTCTGTGCGCCTATATGATGATGCACTTTCTTCACGATGAAGAACCCTTTGCGTTCTTACATGCCAAAGAAAAATAAATCCGTGCCAGGTGTGTAAAACGGTTCAGTGATATTCACGAAAAAGAGACAGAGGAGAACTATTATGGAATACTGGGATATCTACGATGAAAAGAAACAGAAAACCGGTCGTACGATGAAGCGAAACGACTGGAATATGAAACCGGATGAATACCATCTGACGGTGCTTGGTGTGCTGAAACGGCCGGATGGCCGCTATCTGATCACCCAGAGAAAGCTGGACAAAGAATGGGGTGCCGGCTGGTGGGAAGTACCGGGAGGCGGAGTCAACGCGGGAGAAGATTCCAGGGACGCAGTGATCCGCGAGATCCGCGAGGAGACCGGAATTGATGTGAGCCAGGCTGCAGGAGGCTACGCATTTTCCTATAAACGGGTGAATCCGGAGGCAAAAAAACAACTAATTTTGTGGATATCTACAAATTTATTCTGGACTTTGTGGATAACGATGTGAAAGTACAGCCGGAGGAAGTGGAAGGCTTTAAGATCGCCACACTCGAGGAGATCCGGGCATTTGCCCAGGAAGGGATTTTCCTGCATTATGACAGTATGAAAGAAGTATTCGATTAGAGCGTGTCTGAGAAAATATAAGAAGCAGTTATTTCTGTACATCAGTAAGTGTACAGAAATAACTGCTTTTTCACTTTACCGGAAACTGCTTTTCTGTAAAGTAAAAACACTTTGTGAGGATGCGCACTGCGGCGTATAAGGCAGATGCCGCAGGCACGGGAATGTGGCAAGACACATTCTTTGTTTCATGCAGGAAAGAACGAACTGTCAGCCCGCAAAGAAAACAGCTCATGAAGATGGATACGATGGCATCCCGGGGGGACAGAATCGGTGATGTTGGTAAATACATACTAAAAAACAAAGATGAAAATT
>ENA-OQES01000564-OQES01000564.1-human-gut-metagenome-genome-assembly--contig:-NODE-564-length-15570-cov-3.920676_pt1 | contig 15570 bp, 17 predicted proteins | sample MGYA00242798_ERZ504641 | MGnify/ENA primary metagenome ERZ504641 (study PRJEB26092, sample SAMD00036327) | human gut metagenome | host: Homo sapiens | study: EMG produced TPA metagenomics assembly of... | reverse complement strand
CCACATTGAAAGATGATGGAGTTATTACGAAAACTCCTCAGTGGACGGGAAAGGTTACTGCAGACGTTCTGAATGTTCGTAGCTGGGCCGGTACCAACAATCCACTCATTAAATCCTGGCCGAAACTCTCAATGGGAAATCTGGTCGATGTATGTGATGTTGTTAATGCGGCAGATGGATCGAGATGGTATTACATCAGAATTGACGGAAGAATCTATGGATTTGTTCATTCTGCATACTATCGCAAAGGCATAATCCGGCGCCTAAAATCGTTTTACTGTCTTGCCTGCTTTTACTTAATGAAAAAATGTAGATATTGTAGAAGATTGTGATATGATTACATTGCTGCCGAACCTCCAGCAGAAAGGAGGTGGTGCCCTGTGGGAAGAAATTCTCACCACATTTCTTGTCTCTGTTATAGCAGGCGTAGTTAGCTACTACATATGCAAATGGCTGGACGGAGATAAATAGGCAGCGACAGCCTAAACGGATTGGCTCACCGTAACGACTGCAGCGTGACAGCCTGCACGCCAAGGGCGCGGCAGGCTGCGGCTGTTTCCTCGGCAGCGGCAGCGCTGCCGACATAGTTGACGGCAATGTTCATGCCGTTTTCGGCCAAAGCCCGGCAAATGGCACGGCCAATGCCTTTGGCCCCGCCCGTAACCAGAGCGGCACGGCGCAAGTTTTCGGTTTGCGGCATGGTCAGGCTCCTTTCATGGTGCGCAGCAGCTGTTGCAGCTGCGCGGCAGTTTCCACCGGATAGCACGAGATAGCACTGCCCACAGTCTTTTTGACAAACCCGGTCAACGCCCTGCCGGGACCGATCTCAATGGCGGCGTCCACGCCCAATTCTGCCAGACGGCGGACGGTCACCTCCCAACGCACGCCGGACTGCACCTGTTTTTCCAGCAGCGCGGCAATGGTGTCGGTTTCCTCCATCTCGTGTCCCAGGCAGTTGAACAGCACAGGGAACTGCATCGGCGCAAAGCGGACAGCCTTACATTTTTCCCGCAGTGCATCCCCTGCCGGGTGCATCAATGAGGTATGGAACGGGCCGCTGACATTCAGCGGCAGGCAGCGCCGTGCCCCGGCAGCAAGCGCCAACTCGGCAGCTTTATCGACAGCGGCCTTGTCGCCGCCAATGACCAGCTGGCCGGGGCAGTTGTAGTTGCAGATCTGCACAACACCTTCGTCGGCGGCTGCATTGCAGCATGCCTGCAAGGGGGCTTCGTCCAGCCCCAAAACGGCTGTCATCCCGCAGGTGCGCCCCGCCGCTGCAGCAGCCATTGCCTTACCGCGGAAGGCGGTTAAAGCGACTGCGGTCTGCACATCGAACACCCCCGCACAGGCCAGGGCGGAATACTCCCCCAGCGACAGCCCTGCCGCATAATCCGGTGTGATACCTGCCTCCCGCAGTACGGCAGTAAGGCCAGCGGCAAACGCCGTCATGCAGGGCTGGGTGTATTGGGTCTCGCTCAATACACCGGCTGCGTCGGTAAAGCAGACTTCTTTCAAATCAAAATCCACCGCCGCGTCGGCTTCGTCAAAAGCAGCGCGGAAAGCCGGGAAGTTCTCGTAAAGATCCCGGCCCATACCGGCGTGCTGGCTGCCCTGCCCGGCGTATAAAAATGCTAGTTTCATAAGGTGATCTCCTTGTACACCCCGGCGATGCAGTCTTTGGCTTCGCTTACCATCGCGGCAAAAATTTCTTCCACCGGGCGGACTTCGTGCAGCAGCCCTGCGGCCTGTCCGGCCATCAGGCTGCCATTCTCGGTGTCACCGTCAAACACAGCCTTGCGCAGACTGCCTAAAGTAAAGCGTTCCAGCGCCATTTTATCAGCCCCGGCCTTTTCCTGGCGGACATACTCGCGGCTCATGCGGTTTTTCAGTACACGCACAGGGGTGCCGCCGATGCGCCCGGTCACGATGGTATCACTGTCGCGGGCTTTTAACAGGGCGGCTTTATAGTTTTCATGGATGGGGCACTCGGTGCTCGCCAGCAGACAGGTACCGACCTGCACACCGCACGCCCCCAATGCCAGCGCAGCAGCCAACCCTCGTCCATCGGCAATGCCGCCCGCAGCGATAACCGGCACATGGACGGCATCGACGACCTGCGGGACAAGTGCCATCGTGGTCATCTCGCCCACATGGCCGCCGCTCTCGGTACCTTCGGCAATAACGGCGTCAATGCCGAGCGGTTCCAGATGTTTGGCCAAAATGGCTGCCGCCACCACGGGGGATGACCGTGATACCGGCTGCTTTCCACACGGCCATGTACTTTCCCGGATTTCCCGCCCCGGTGGTGACGAGCTTTACGCCCTCCTCCACCACGAATTTTGGCAAATTCATCCGCCTGCGGGTGCATCAGCATGATGTTCACACCAAAGGGCTTGTCGGTCAGTGCGCGGCAGCGGCGGATGTTTTCCCGCAGGGTGTCCGCGTCCATGCCGCCGGAGCCGATCAGCCCCAGCGCCCCGGCGTTGGAACAGGCAGCGGCAAACTCGCCCGTGGCGATATTGGCCATGCCGCCCTGTATAATGGGATATTTTGTACCTAAAATTTCATTGAGCAGCTTCATTTTCTACCCTCATACGTCAGCAGCATCCCGCCCCATGTCAGCCCGCCGCCAAAGCCGATGCAGGCCAGCGTCTGGCCGGGTCGCAGCAGATCACTTTCCGCCATTTCGTGCAGGGCAATCGGGATGCTGGCAGCACTGGTGTTGCCGTGACGGCTTATGTTTTTGTAAAACTTTGACGGTTCTGCGTGTAAACTTTTGACACAATGGTCGATTATACGGCTGTTGGCCTGGTGGCAGACTACCCAGTCCAGATCAGACAATGTCTTTTGGCTGCGGTCCAGCACGGCTTGCAGACAGCGCGGCATAGCCTCCACAGCAAAGCGGAAAACCGCCCTGCCGTCCATCGTGATCGGCGCGGTATCGCAGGCCGCAGGGCCGCCCGCACGGATCGCTTCACTGCCCCGTGCGCCTAACGTTACGGCGAACGGTGCATTTTCGGCCAGCTCAAAAACAGCCGCACCCGCGCCGTCACCAAACAATACACAGGTCGTGCGGTCAGTCGGGTCCACCATGCGGGAGAGTGCCTCGCAGCCAATGACCAGCGCATACCGCCCGCCCAGCGTGCTCAGGAGCCCGTGGGCCGCGGCGGCGGCATAAATAAAGCCAGAGCAGGCCGCATTCACATCAAAGGCAGGCCGGTTTTCCGGCAGACCCAAGGCAGCCTGTACGCGACAGGCAATGCTTGGGGTAGCCGTCGGGGCCGAGAGCGTTGCCACAACACAGCAGGCAATGTCGTTTGCCGCCAGACCGCTGCGGGTCAGGGCCTGACGGGCGGCGGTAACAGCCAGCGTGGCGGCATCCTCGTTTTCGGTGCAGTAATTGCGCTGGCAGATGCCGGTGCGGGTCGTGATCCATTCGTCGCTGGTGTCCACCTGTCGGCGCAAGTCCTCGTTCGTCACTACACGGCCGGGCAATGCCCCGCCGGTAGCCAACAGCTGTAAACCTTTCATGCGCCCCTCATTTCTCCGATGCGGCGATATTTTTTGTAGCGCTGGTCTGCCAACGCTTTGCCGCTCATCTTACATAAAGCGGCAAGGTGCACCGCAATGGCAGTGTCCAACCGGCTGAAAAGCAGCTGCCGTCCACGCTGTGCGCCGCCCAGCGGTTCGGGGATGACTTCTTCCACAATGCCATCTGCGTACAGGTCTTGTGCCGTCAGCTTCATTATGGTGCAGGCCTCGCCGCTGCGGGAAGCATCTTTCCACAGAATACTGGCAAACCCCTCGGGGCTGAGCACCGAGTACACGGCATTTTCCAGCATCAGAATGTGGTTGGCAACGCCCAGACCCAGCGCGCCGCCGCTGGACCCCTCGCCTGTGACAATGGCCAGCACCGGGACGGTCAGGCCGCTCATCTCCATCAAGTTGCGGGCAATGGCTTCCCCTTGGCCGCGTTCTTCCGCATCCTTGCCGGGGTAAGCACCGGGAGTGTCAATAAAAGTGATGATGGGACGGTGAAATTTTTCTGCCTGTTTCATCACGCGCAGGGCCTTGCGGTAGCCCTCCGGTCCCGGCATGCCAAAGTTGCAGCGCAGGTTTTCTTCCAGCGTAGTCCCTTTGCGGTGCCCCAAAACGGTAACGGGCATCCCGTGGAACCGTGCGATCCCGCATAAAATGGCCGCATCCTCTTTGCATTGTCGGTCACCGCACTGCTCAAAAAAGTCGGTAAACAAGTTGTCGATCATTTCGGTTATATGCGGGCGGTCAGGGCGGCGGGCCAGAAAAACGCGGTCCTCCGGCGTCAGCGAGGTGCAGCGCTGTAAAAGCGTGTTTTCCTCTGCGGAAAGCTCAGCCAGTTCAGCCGCATGGGTGGTCGTGCTCGCCATTTCGGCGTCATCGGCACGGCTGCACAGCGCGTCGATCTGCGCGTCCAGCGGTTCCAACTGCTGCAAAACTTCTTTGATCATCTGCGTTTCCTCCCCTGCGTGTGGAGCTGCAAGATCCGCGTTAAGACCTCTTTCAACTCGGTGCGCGGTACGACCTGATCCACAAAACCGTGTTCCAGCTGGAACTCGCTGCGTTGGAACCCGTCGGGCAGTTTTTCACCGATGGTCTGTTCAATGACGCGCGGCCCGGCAAAGCCGATGAGTGCCCCCGGTTCGGCGAGCGTAATATCACCCAGACTGGCAAAGCTGGCCGTGACCCCGCCTGTGGTGGGGTGGGTCAGCACGCTGATGTACAACCCGCCGCTGCGGTTGAACCGTTCCAGCGCGGCGCTGGTTTTGGCCATCTGCATCAGGCTGAAAATGCCCTCCTGCATCCGTGCGCCGCCACTGGCAGAAAAAACTGATGAGCGGCAGGTGCTTGTCGGCAGCGTACTCAATCGCACGTGTGATTTTTTCACCAACAGCGGTGCTCATGCTGCCCATAAAAAACGCGGCTGTCCAGCACAGCGACCACCGCCTGCACGCCGCCGATCCTGCCGATTGCTGTAACGGCGGCTTCTTTCAGGCCGGTCTTGACCGAAGCAGCGGCCAGCTTTTCCTGATAATCGGGAAAATGCAGCACATCGTTGGGCACAATGTCCGGGTTCAGCTCTTTAAAAAGTTCCGTGGTCCAGAACCGTGCTGAGCCGATAATAGGCACCGATTGCCAAATGCACCCCGCAGTTGGGGCAGACATACTGGCTCTTGACCCAAACCTGCCGCGTGGCACGGCGGCCGCATTTTTTGCACTCGACAAATTGCGGCGGCACCCAGTTGGGCGCAGCCGTACCGGCATCGCGGCGGGCTTTCATCTGAAAGCTGCGCTCCTGCGGGCTGGTCGGGAACAGCTTTTCAATGGCACTCATCCTGCAATACCCTTTAGGCTGCCCGCGCAGCCAGATAGTTGAAGATGTCGCCCACGGTTTTGAGCGTCCCCAGATCCTCGTCGGCAATCGTAACGCCGAACTTGTCCTCAAACGCCATGTTCAGCTCTACCGCATCCAGGCTGTCCGCCTGCAGGTCGTCGGTCAGGCTGGCATCCATGGTGACCTTATCAGCATCGCAGTTCAGGGTGTCAACAAATACTTCTTTTACTTCTTCAAAGCTCATACTACGTACCTCACATAATTTAACTAAATAAATTGACGTAATTGTCAATGAGGTCATTATACCACGTTCGTTTCGAATGTCAATATTATTAGGTAAAAATATTTATCTAATTGAATCGCCGTTTTTCTCATCTTCCGGTATTATAAAAGGAAAGCACACAAATTATCCCCCTGCTGGGGCAGCCCTTGCTGACTGCGATTTGACCGCTGTTGCATATCTTCCCTGTGAAATATCCAATCGCCTTTAAATGGTTTTATTTACTTTCTCTTATACTCTCCCAGATTATTTTCTATTCTGCACCATATTTCGCTCTAATGTGCTATACTAATACTATCCAATAATGATGGAGGAACTTCTATGAAACGCAGCATCCGACTCCAATACAATGCCCCCGTCACACTGACCTTTTTCTTTTTTGTCCCTCGCCTCTCTGGTATTGGGCTGCTTAACAAACAACTGGACAACCTCGCACCTGTTTAGTGTGTATCGCTCGTCGATGACGGATCCGCTATTCTATGTCCGGTTATTCGGTCATGTCCTTGGCCACGGCGGTTGGAATCACTTTATAAACAATATGCTCCTCTTCCTTGTTGTCGCTCCACCTTTGGAAGAACGATACGGAAGCCGAACCCTTCTAAGCGGTATCCTTATGACCGCGCTGGTATCCGGCATATTGCAGTGTGTGCTGTTCCCCACTTCTGCATTGCTTGGTGCATCCGGTATCGTATTCATGCTCATCATGCTCTCCAGTTTGGCCGGCAGTAAGAATGGAGGTATCCCTATCACCTTCATCTTGGTTGGCGCGCTGTACTTAAGCCAGCAGGTATACAGTATCTTCTTTATACAAGATAATGTAGCCAACTTTATGCACATTGTCGGTGGTATTTGCGGTACAGCTTTTGGTTTTGCCGTCCGGAAGAGATAACGAATGATCGGGAAGAGGATCTTATTTATGATGATTAAGCACATTTTTCAGAAAGAACCTGTCCTGAGCATTGCCACTTGTTTGGCGATCATTTCCGCTTTCTTTGTCCCCCCGGACGCAGAATACCTCGGATATATCGATTTCCGTACTCTTGCAATCCTGTTTTCGCTAATGACAGTTATGGCCGGACTGAGAGGGCAAGGCGTATTTGATAGACTCGGCCATGCCCTCCTATCTTATACCCGCACCACTTTGCAGCTAACAGTTGTTCTCGTTGGCCTATGCTTCTTCAGCAGTATGCTGATAACAAACGATGTATCGTTGCTAACATTCGTGCCATTTACGTTTGTCGTTCTGAATAGTTTGAACGCATCTGTTCGCAGAAAACTGCTCCTCCCTATCGTCTGTATGCAGACGATAGCTGCCAACCTTGGCAGTATGCTTACACCACTGGGCAATCCCCAAAACCTGTATTTGTATGGCAAGAGCGGGATGGATATGAGCTCTTTTGTTCTGTTGATGCTCCCCTATTCCATCATATCATTAGTGCTTATTGCTATATGGGCAGTATGGCTATGTCGTGAAGGTTCCGACATTGTTGTAACTCATTCTGCGGTAAACTCAGAACCAGACAGAAAACTCATTGCGTTGTACGGTATTCTGTTTGTCGCCTGTTTATTGGTTGTATTGCGTGTTCTCCCATACGGTGTTGCATTCGTCGCCATCTTGGTGTGCGCCTTCTTTGCCGACCGCCCCACTCTTGGCCGCGTAGACTATTCTCTGATTCTTACCTTTGTAGCACTGTTCATTTTCATCGGGAACTTAGGTCGGATTGAAGCGTTCTCTGGATGGTTGCAGAATATTCTGGCCGGCCATGAGGTTTTAGTATCAGTTCTGGCCTCTCAAGTGACCAGTAATGTGCCTGCTGCCATCCTGCTTTCTGGATTTACCGATAATTTCCGTGCGCTGATTATTGGCACAAACCTTGGTGGCCTTGGCACATTAATTGCATCCATGGCAAGCCTGATTTCTTATCGACAGATTGCAAATGAAGTACCTGCTGAAAAAGGGCACTATTTTGCGATGTTTACTATTTCCAATGTAGTGTTTCTGGCCATTCTGATGGGCGCTTGGGCCCTGACCTGATATTTCCGTAATTCTATTGCTATTTAACGTCTTTAAACGAAAATCCAGATTTGTAAATGGTCGCGCAGTCAAGCAAAAGCGAGCGCATTATGAAAAATTACGTCAGCAGTTACAGAAAGCTCAAACAGCATCTTCACGCAGAAGGTTGAAAGCTATATTCGCCCGCACTTTTCTGCAAAATTCAGGCAGGAAGCAGAGAGACGCTGACGGATTTTATAGGGAAACAAAAAAGCGGAGGAGACAAAACGCCTCCTCCGCGCCAAAATTTTCGGTTGTAGGGAAACACCGGGGGGTAGAAAGTGTATTACTGCCATCCTCTTGCCGCAGGGTCGAGCATCTCGGCAGCGGAATACACCAGCGCGTTGCAGATGGCGGCAGCCACGTTGCTGCCTCCCTTGCGGCCCATGGCGGCGATGGCGGGCACGCCGTACTGCGTGCAAACCGCAAACAGCCGTTCCTTGCTTTCCACCACGTTCACAAAGCCGACGGGCACGGCGATGACCAGCGCGGGGCGCAGACCGCTTTCGATCTCGTCCGCAATCGTCAGCAGCGCCGTGGGGGCGTTGCCAACGGCCAGCACCGCGCCGGGGTACTCCCGCGCGGCCCTGTGCATGGCGGCGGCGGCCCGGGTCGAGCCCGCCGCCTTCGCAGCAGCGGCGACAGCGGGGTCGGCCATAAAGCAGAGTGCCTGCCCGCCCAATTTGGCCAGACCGGGCTTTGTGATGCCCGCCAGCGCCATGTTGGTGTCGGTGATGACCACTGCCCCGGCACGCATGGCCGCGACGCCCGCCGCCGCCGCACCGGGTGTGAAGCGCAGGTTCTCGGCGTAATCAAAATCCGCTGTCGTGTGAATAACGCGCTTGACCACGGCGGCGTTTTCGGGCGGAATAGCAAGCCCGCGCGCGGCCAGCTCCGCCGTGATAATGCCCATGCTCGTGCGCTCAATATCGGCGGGCAGATGATGCTGCGGTGTCATTTTTTCCCTCCTCTGGGGTTGTGCAGACCCATGGCCGCGTAGACGGCGCCCATGTCCAGCGCACTGCGCACGCCGTCGGCCAGCAGGTCCAGCTGCTGTGTGCGGTAGTCGGCCATCGCAAGCGGCGCGGCGGTCTCCGGCGCGATTCCCTTGCGGCGGCAGAGGTACGCGGCCAGTTGCTCCGTCAATTCGCCGCTGTCAAACAGGCCGTGCAGGTAGGTGCCGAACACGGCGTTTTGCACGCAGCCCTCCGGTATGCCGTCGGCATAGCGACAGAACGGAGCGCCGTTCACCGCGGTGCGGCCCGTGTGAATTTCATATCCGGTCAGCGCAGCCCCGGCAAAGGGCGCGGCAGCCGTGGCCGTGACCTGTGCGCGGCGCTTTTCGGCTGTAAAGACCGTCCGCGTCGGCAGCAGGCCCAGCCCGCGCAGCGTCTGCGGATGGCCGCTCTCGGTGCCCTGACTGTCGTCGAGCATCTCACCCAGCAGCTGATAGCCGCCGCAGACGCCCAGCACCGGCGTGCCGCCTGCTGCCAGCTTGAGCACAGCGGCCTCCAGCCCGGACTGGCGCAGCCACAACAGGTCGTTCACCGTGTTTTTGGTGCCGGGCAGAATGACCAGGTCCGGCGTGCCCAGCTCCCGCACGGACTGCACGTACCGCACACCCAAAAGCGGGTGCTGTTCCAGCGGCATAAAATCGGTAAAATTGGAAATATGCGGCAATCTCAAAACAGCTGCGTCCAGCGGCTTGACCGCGCTTTTGCTTTGCAGCCGCGGCGCAAGCGAGTCCTCGTCCTCGATGTCCACCCGCAGGTACGGCACGACGCCCAGCACCGGCAGCTGCGTTTTCTCTTCCCCAGCATCGCCAGCCCAGGGCGCAAAATTTCTACGTCGCCGCGGAATTTATTGATGATAAGCCCGCATATACGCGCGCGCTCGTCCGGCTCCAGCAGCGCCACCGTGCCGTACAGCTGCGCAAAGACGCCGCCGCGGTCAATGTCGCCCGCCAGCAGAACCGGCGCGTCCACGAGCTTTGCCAGCCCCATGTTGACAATGTCGTCCGCCTTCAGGTTGATCTCGGCGGGACTGCCCGCGCCCTCGATGACGATGATGTCAAATTCATCAGCAAGGCTGTCGTAGGCACGCAGAATATCGGGAATCAGCGACTTTTTGCGGCGGAAATATTCCTTTGCAGGCATGTCGCCGCGGACCTCGCCGTTCACGATGACCTGGCTGCCCACATCGCTGCTCGGCTTGAGCAGGATCGGGTTCATCCGCACATCGGGCTCGACGCCCGCGGCCTGCGCCTGCACGACCTGTGCGCGGCCCATTTCGAGTCCGTCCCGGGTCACAAAGCTGTTCAGCGCCATGTTCTGGCTTTTGAACGGCGCGGTTTTGTAGCCGTCCTGCGCAAAAATGCGGCAGAGCGCCGCGCACAGCAGGCTTTTGCCCGCGCCGCTCATCGTGCCCTGCACCATGATGCACTTTGCCCGGCTCATGCCAGCACCTCCCGCATAATTTTCAACAACTGTTCGTTTTCTTTTTGGGTGCGCACAGCGGTGCGGTACCACGTCTCGTCCAGCCCCGGGGTAGTTGCCGCAGCCGCGCACCACCGCACCGTGACGGCGCAGCTTTGCCCCAAAGTCCGCCGGTGCGCGGAACAGCAGGTAGTTGGCCTGTCCGTCCACGACCCGCAGCCCCAGTGCCCGCAGTCCTGCAGCCAGCCTTGGGCGCTGGTCGGCAATGAGTGTGCGCACGCTGTCGGCATAGGCGGTCTCCTCCAGTGCGGCCAGGCCTGCGGCCTGTGCCAGTCCGGACACGGCCCAACGGCTGACCCGCCGCGCGCATTTTGTCCAGCAGCGCCGCGTCACTGCACAGCGCATAGCCCAGCCGCACCCCGGCCATAGCGTAGAGCTTGGTAAATGCCTTTAAGATTATAAGGTTCGGTGCATCGCGCAAAACCGTCTTAGCTGTCAGGGCATCCCGCGCGGCGAGGAAGTCGAGGAAGCACTCATCTACGACCAGCACCGCGCCACAGTCGGCACAGCGGCGCAGCAGCTTTTGCACCATAGCGAGCGGCGTGACCTGCCCGGTGGGGTTGTTGGGCTGGCAGAGGAACACTGCATCGGTGCTGTCGTCGATGGCGTCTACAAAGCCGTCCGTCACGGCAAAGTCGTTTTCCTCCCGCAAAAGAAACCGCTGTACGTCACAATCCACCGTTTCCAGCGCAGCAGCGTACTCAGCAAAGGTCGGCGCGGGCAGCAATGCGCGCCGCGGGCGCAGGGCCAGTGCCAGGCGGTAGATCAAATCCGCCGCACCGTTGCCACACAAAATTTGCGCAGTATCCACACCCTCTGCCGCGGCCAGCTTAGTGCGCAGGGCCCGGCAGAGCGGGTCCGGGTAGCGATCCGCCATGGGCAGTGCCGCTGTGATGGCCGCCGCCACGCCCGCGGGCAGCCCCAGCGGGCTGACGTTGGCCGAAAAATCCAGCGCGTCCCGGCCAAACTCGGCCCGATAGCCCGCCCAGTCGCCGCCGTGTACCAGTTCCATTCTGCATTCCCTCACAAGACAAGCATCAGCCGCACGGCCAGCCCCAGCACAAGGGCCAGCAGGCTCTCGGCGTACATCATGCGGTTGGCACGCAGGATGTCCTGCGGCTCGATCTCCCGCAGCGGGTCGCCAATTGTCGGCTTATCGTAATATTCGCCAAAGTAATAGGCCGGGCCTGCCAGCTGCAAGCCCAATGCCCCGGCGCAGGCGCTCTCGGTCTGGGCGCTGTTGGGGCTGGCGTGGCGGCGGCGGTCCCGCCGCCAGATGCGCCACGCCCCGCGGGCGCTGTTGCCCGTCAGCGCAGCCGCAGCCACCCAGAGCAGCGCGGCCATGCGGCTGGGCAGCCAGTTGGCGGCATCGTCCAATTTGGCGGCACAGCGCCCGAAATAAAGATACTTTTCGTTTTTGTAGCCGAGCATGCTGTCCATCGTGTTGATGGCCTTGTAGGTCAGCGCCAGCGGTGCCCCGCCAAGGAGCATATACAAAAGCGGCGCAATGACGCCGTCGCTGGCGTTCTCGGCCACGGTCTCCACGGCGGCTCTGGTCACGCCCGCGGCGGTCAGGTTTTGCGTGTCACGGCCTACGATGCGGGCCACGGCCCTGCGGGCCGCGGGCAGGTCGCCCTTTGCCAGTTCCTTGTACACATTGCGGCTCTCCTGTGCAAGGCCCTTGGCAGCCAGCGCCTGGCCGCACCAGAGCATTTGCAGCGCCAGCCCCAGCGCCGGATGGAGCCTTGCCGCGGCCCAGCAGGCAAGCCCGGTAACGGCCAGCGTGACCAGCGGCAGCACCGCGGCCACCGCGGCCCCGCCGGCCAGCTCGCCCCGCGGCGTTTTGGGCAGTGCGGTGCGCAGGTGCTTTTCCAGCGCCGAGATGCACGGCCCATGAGCACCACCGGATGCGGCAGCCACGCCGGGTCGCCAAGCAGAGCGTCCAGCAAAAAATCCGCCCAGCACCGCCCAAAAAAATTCAGCATGTGCTCTCCATTCGTGTACTGCACGGTCTTGACCAAACGCAGCTCATGCCGCGACGCCCAGTCGCGGGCGTCCAGTACATAGCCGCCCGCGTTGGGGCCGCACCACCGGTAATAGCTGCGGCGCGGCACGCCGTAGCGCTCCAGCGCGGCCATCTGGGTGCCGCCGTGGGCCAGGATCACCAGCATGTCCTCGCCGTCGGCCAGCGCCTTGTCCACCAGCGCCGCAAACGTGCGGCATACGCGGTCACTGAAATCATCCTTGCGCTCACCGTCGGGGCAGCTGCTCTCGCAGTTGGCGGCGACCCACGCCTGATAGTCGGGGTCGTGCTCCATCTCAATATAATTGCGGCCTTCAAAGCTGCCGAAGCACATCTCCTTCAGCCCGTCCACGGGCACGAGCTCCGCGTTCGGGAACAGCACCTCCGCCGTCTGCCTTGTACGCTGCAGCGTGGAAATATAGACAACCTTCGGGTTAATATCAGCCCGGCGCAGCTGGGCCAGCCCCTCGGGCGAGAGCGGGATGTCCCGCTGGCCCTGATAGCGCTTCTGGGCGTTGTATTCGGTCAGGCCGTGGCGCAGTAAATAAATTAGCATTTCGGAAGTTCTCCTTTCAAAATCGTCGGCAGACCGCAAAACATCTGCACAACGCAGTCCGCCCGCGCGGCCAGCAGACAGGCCAGACGGCCCGCCGCCTCCCGCGCGGCACGCGCGGCGGGGTCAATCGGCACAACGCCGCCGCCGACCTCCGCCGCGGTCACAACATCATAATCTGCCAGCTCGTCGGCCAGCCGGTTCAAATCGGCGGCGTCGGCGGCCAAATCCTGCACGTCGTACACCTGCCGCCCGCCGAGCTTTTGCGCAAAGGTGCGCTTGCCGCTGTAGAGCGGCCCTGTCACAAACACCATTTACAGCACCCCCAGCCATTGGCAGGCGGCCAGCGCCGCCAGCATCCAGATCTCGCATTTTTGCAGGAACCACCCGGCCAGATCACCGGTCACACCGCCAAACTGTTTTTTTGGGCAACAACGTAGTACCGCGCAAAAAACGCAGCCTGCGGCCAGCACCAGCGCCCAGCCGCCCAGTGCAGTCAGCCCCACGGCCAGCATGGCGCAGAGTACGGCCAGCACCTGCCGCACGCGGACGCGGTCCGCCGCCGTGGCAAAGGTGTGGGCAAGGCCGGTGTTTTTCGCCAGCGGGAACGCCGCCACGGCCAGCCCGGACAGCGCCCGCTCCCCCACCAGCGCCAGCGTCCAGAGCACACCGACGCGCGGGGTGAACGCCACACAGCCGCACAGCGCAAAATACGCCGCAAAGTAGCTGCACAGCCGGATGACCGCGAACGCGCCGCAGTGGGGGTCCTTTAAAATTTCCAGCTTCTTCGCGGTATCGCCGTAGCTTGAAAGTGCGTCGCAGGTGTCGGCGTAGCCGTCCAGATGGATGCCGCCCGTGACCCAGACCGGGATCAGGCAGAAGCCCGCCGCCCGCGCCGCACCCGGCAGGGGCAGCACGCCGCACAGGAACCACAGCAGCCCGATGACCACCCCGATGAGCGGGAAGGCGCACATCGCATACCGCATGTTCTTTTCGGTCCAGTTGAACTGCGGCACCGGCACAGCCGAAAACATGGCGAACGCCACGGCAACGGTCTGCAAAACGATCATTTTTTCCACTCCTTTATAATAAACAGGGATGCCGCACACCACCCGCACCACGGCATCGGCCCGGGCGGCCAGTGCATTGTTCACCTGCGCCAGCGCCAGCAGATAGCGGTCGGTGTCGCCTGCGTAGTCGGCCCCGCCGCTGAACACCTCGTTGGAGACGACGATCAGGGTTTCACACTGGGCATACACGGCGTCCAGCCCGGAAAGAATGGCCTGCGCGGTCTGCGGCCCGGCCCCGGCGGGATCATAGAGCTCGTTGGCAGTCAGGTTGCCCAGATCTTCCAGCAACGCGGTACCACGGGCGGGCAGATGCACGGCGTCCAGATGCAGGGGGCACTCCACCGTTTCAAACTGTTTTGCCGCCCGCATTCTGCGGTGCTTTTCCACCCGGGCGGCACACTCGGCATCCCACACCTGCATGGTGGCCAGATAATAGCGCGGCAGAGTGCTGCGCAGTACCAGACTCTCGGCGTATTCGCTTTTTCCGCTGGCCGCCCCGCCGATCACCAGCGTCAGCATTGCGGGGTGTACGGCGTGATGCCGCCCTCCGCAAAGGAATAACAGTGGTCGTACACTGCCAGTGCCATGTCCCACAGCGGGAGGCTGGCCACAGCGCCGGTACCCTCGCCCAGATGCAGCCCGGCGTGAGAAGCGGGCCTTGCCCAGTGCATCCAGCACCAGACGGGCGGCAGGCTCCGAGGAACAGTGACTGGCAAACACCGCTTTGGCCGCGGCAGGGCACAGCCGCACGGCGCACAGGGCCGCCACGCCGCTGATGAAGCCGTCCATTACCACGGGCACGCCTTCCAGCGCACCGCCCAGAAAGACGCCGCACAGCCCGGCAAGATCAAAGCCGCCCAGCTTGGCCAGCACGTCCAGAGGGTCTGTGGGGTCCGGCTCGTTGCGCAGGATGCCCCGGCAGATGGCATCCACCTTGCGGGCCAGCCCTTCATCCGAAAGGCCGGCTCCCCGGCCGGTCATCCGTTCCACCGGCTGGCCCAGCAGCACCGCTGCCACCGCACTGGAAGTGGTGGTGTTGCCAATGCCCATTTCGCCGGTGGTCAGCAGCTGCACACCGGCAGCTTTCTGTTCCTGCACCAGCCGGATGCCCCGGCCGACGGCCTCCACAGCCTGGGCGCGGGTCATGGCGGGACCCTGCGTGAAATCGGCAGTACCGGCGGCAATGCGGCAGTCTGCCACCCCCGGCACCGGGTCTCCGGCCATGCCCATGTCCACGGGCACCACATCGCAGTGGGCAGTACGGGCCATCTGGCACACGCTGGTACGCCGGGCAGCCAGATTCTCCGCCACTGCGCGGGTCACGCTCTGGTCGGTCTGGCTCACGCCCTGAGCCACCACGCCGTTGTCGGAGCAGAGCACCAGCACAGCCCGGCGGGAAACATCCAGCGCCGCACTGCCGGTGAGGGCGGCGGCATCTTCCAGCAAAGTTTCCAGTGCGCCCAGCCCGCCCAGAGGTTTTGGCCAAACCCGGCCCAGTGGGCGTGGGCGGCGGCACGGGCAGCTTCATCCGGCGGGGTGATGCCGGAAAGTAAAGTTTTCAGTTCCGTTTCAGCATGTGTGTTTCTCTTTTGTCGTTGATAGAACTTCGCACCACTTACAAAGCGGCGGGGCAGGGAAGTGCCTGCCCAGTAAAGATGCGGGAAACCGGCGTACAAACTCATGCTTGCAAATCCGCATTCCCACTGTACTTTTTCGCTTTTCCAA
>ENA-OQES01000562-OQES01000562.1-human-gut-metagenome-genome-assembly--contig:-NODE-562-length-15624-cov-3.804607_pt1 | contig 15624 bp, 23 predicted proteins | sample MGYA00242798_ERZ504641 | MGnify/ENA primary metagenome ERZ504641 (study PRJEB26092, sample SAMD00036327) | human gut metagenome | host: Homo sapiens | study: EMG produced TPA metagenomics assembly of... | reverse complement strand
ATCATACAGGTTTAAACTGGATCCTGGAAGACATGAAAACGGATATGATCAATTCCAGGAAGCTGGGGGTAAAAGCTGTGATCACGGTGGAGATCCATACAGAGGGAGAAACATCCCAGATGGCAGCTTCGGACCTGAAGGAGACGGGAACAGCCGGAAGTTTTTCAAGTCAGACAGAAGAAATGCCCCCGGAAGTGAAAATGGGAAGTATTTCTCCTGTTATACTGGCTCTTCACCGTAAAGATACTTACCGTATACGGGGAAAATACGGTCCTTACAGGGGGAAGACCGGATATAGAAAATCTATTGTGGAAGGATATTTCCATAAGCAGCCAGTCTGTAAAGCCGTTAGATGGCCGCCTGCACCTGGAAGGACAGCTTACATTATTTGTGATCTATGAAACAGAAGAAGAAAATATGCCGGTGCAGTGGATGGAAGAGGTGATCCCATTTTCAGGTGATATAGAGATAGCCCAGGCACATGAAGGACAGATCCCCATGGTATCTTTGCGCCTGGCTCATGGAGAAGTGGAGGCGAAACCGGATCCGGACGGGCAGATGCGGGAACTGGATCTGGATGTAGTCTTAGATCTGGATATCCGGCTGTATGAAGAAAAAGAAGAAATGCTGTTAAAAGATATTTATTCTAACAGCTGTCAGATCACGCCGGAGAAAAATGAGATGGGATATGACCGGCTGATCGCAAGAAATGTATGCAGACCGAGGATTGGGGAGAAAATACATCTGGGGCAGCAGGAGCGGATCCTTCAGATCTGCCATACCCAGGGAATGGTACAGTTAGATGAGATCGAACCGGAAGAAAACAGTTTGGATATAGAAGGAATCCTGGATGTGACCATTCTCTATCTCACCAGTGATGACAGTGCCCCAATCCAGTCTGTTTCCAGGCAGATCCCTTTTAAATGCAGCGCCCAGGCAGCAGGTATTACCAAAAAGAGTATTTATCAGCTGGATGCAGGAGTAGATCAGCTGACAGCTGTAATGACGGGAGCAGATACGGTGGAAGTAAAAGGTGTGGCAGCCCTGGACTTTATGATCCTGGAACCGGTACAGGAAACGGTGATAACCGGAATAAAGGAAGAACCCCTGGATCTGAAACAGTTACAGGAACTTCCCGGGATCGTCGGATATATTGTCCAGGAGAAAGACTCTCTTTGGGATATTGCAAAAAAATTTTCCATACTACAGTGGAAAATTATCGTTACCACCAATGAACTTCCAGGTGAACAGGTAAAAAACGGGGGCCAGAGGCTGCTTCTGGTGAAAAGAGGTGGGAGTGTAGGTGGACCGCCTGTGCTATGGAGAAAAAAGTAATGTAAGATAGATAGGAAATATGGTATAATCTGATGTGCGCAAACGAAAAAAGAAATGAGGTACGAAATGGATTTGAATTTTAGGCCTGTAGAGGCTGAAGATATGTCCAGGCTGCGCCCTTTTTATGGTCTCAGGCCCAACAGGACCTGTGACAGCGTATTCCTGGACTCATTTTTTTATGGAAAGATTACTACAAGGTAGAATGTGCAGTCAGCGAAGACAAGGCAGTTTTATGGCTTATGGAAAAAGATGGCATACTTTCAAGCGCCATGCCTCTTTGCAAGGAAGAAGATCTTCCATATTTCTTCTATCAGATGGTAGATTATTTTGACAATGTACTCCATAAACCTTTCTATATTTCTCTGGCTGATGCAGAAGCTGTAGAATATCTGAACCTGGATCCGGAAAAGTTTGAAGTAACAGAATTAGATGATCTGAAAGATTATCTTTATGATGGAAATGCCATGCGTACACTGGCTGGAAAGAAGCTTCATAAGAAGAAAAACCGCTTAAACGGCTTTTTAAAGACCTATGAAGGCAGATATGAATACCGCAGGATCTGCTGCTCCGACCGTCAGGAAGTATGGCAGTTTATGGAAAAATGGAGACAGCAGAAAGTAGAGTCTTATGAAAATGAGATCTCCCTGGATTACGAGGTAGCCGGTATCCATGATATTTTAAAGAACTGCTCTGCTTTCAATGTGCCGATGGCAGGCGTTTACATTGACGGGGAATTGAAGGCATTTACAGTAGGAAGCTTAAATGAGCGGGAAAATATGGCAGTGATCCATATTGAAAAGGCTGATCCGGAGATCAACGGTCTGTATCAGTTTATCAATCAGCAGTTTTTAGTTCATGAATTCCCGGATGTAGCCCTGGTAAACAGAGAAGATGATGTAGGTATGCCGGGACTGCGCAAGGCGAAGATGAGCTATTATCCGGTGGATTTTGCAAGAAAATATTCGGTTAAGAAGAAATACTAAGATCATGAAAATGAGGATGAAATATTCCATTAAATGAGGCTGTGATACTGGGCAGAAAGAGGCGGATATGGTACGATATTTAGAGAAAAGTGAATATGGAAAATGCAGGCCCTTATGGGAAGAGGCATTTCCGGAAGACTCAAAAAGCTTTGCAGATTACTATTTTTCCGAAAAACTTCCCGGCAGTAAAGTGCTTGCCATAGAAGGAGGAAAACTTCTGACCATGGCTCACTTAAATCCCTATACCATTTCTGTAAATGGAAAAAAATGGGAACTGCCTTATATCGTTGGTGTAGCCACAGCTGCCCACCAGCGCCATAAAGGCTATATGCGCCAGGTTCTTAATCAAATGCTCCGGGACTTAAATCAGGAGAAAAAGCCGTTCTGCTTCCTGATGCCTGCTGCAGAGGCTATCTACCGGCCATTTCAGTTTGCTTTTATCTATGACCAGCCGGTATGGAAGCCTGAGGATGAACCGGAAAAAGATCTGGAAAAGGTTCCTGTAGATCTGGCGGAAAAGTCAGAAGAGCTGGCTCACTGGCTGAATAACTGGCTTGAGAAACGTTATGAAGTCTATGCAGTGAGAGACAGGGCTTATATGGAACTTCTTAAAAAATGAGCTGGAAAGTGAAGCAGGAGAAGTGACGGGGCTGTATGAAAAAGACGGAAAAACTTCATGCTTTGGAAGCCTGGTGGGGACTTGGAAAAAGAGAAGAGCGGTTTTATTACAGCATATCGGAAATAAAGCCTTCAGATATGCACCCGGCGATCATGGTCCGGATCACAGATGTAAGATCATTGTTAGAAGTCATTGGATTAAATGAAAACGCGCCAGGAGATAAATTTCAGGCAGTTCTTTCCATAAAAGATCCGATTATTTCGGAAAATGAAGGATGCTGGTTGTGGAAACTGGGAAAAAATTGGAAGTACTCTGGAACGGATGAAGGGACTGGGGCTGCAGACAGAGGCAGATGAGGCAGAACAGATCCCATCTTCCAGCGAAGTGTTGGAGATCAACATTGACGAGTTGGCACAGTGGATCTTTGGGTACAAGACGCTGGAAGAGACATTAGGTGTGATGCCACCGTTCTGGACAGAATATGTGAGGACGCTGCAAGGGTATTTTTGGACGAGGTTGTGTAGGAGGAAACGCATATGGATGAAAAATGGCAGCAGTTAAAGACTGGATCAATGAAAGCGACAACATCGTATTCTTTGGCGGAGCCGGTGTTTCTACGGAAAGCGGCATACCGGATTTCCGCAGTGTGGACGGACTGTATAATCAGAAATATAAGTACCCGCCGGAGCGGATCATCAGTCACAGCTTTTACATACAAAATCCGGAAGAGTTCTACCGCTTCTATAAAGACCGTATGCTGTTTCCGGATGCAAAACCTAATGCAGCCCATAAAGCCCTTGCAAAACTGGAACAGGAAGGAAAATTAAAGGCTGTGATCACCCAGAACATTGACGGCCTTCATCAGATGGCAGGAAGCAAAGAAGTGCTGGAGCTTCACGGTTCTGTACACAGAAATTATTGCACCCGCTGCGGCCAGTTTTATGATCTGGACTATGTGAGAAACAGCGAAGGCGTTCCTACCTGCACCTGCGGCGGCCGTATCAAGCCGGATGTAGTCCTTTATGAGGAAGGACTGGATGACCGGACTATCCAGAAGTCCATTGATTATATCCGCAACGCGGACATGCTTATTATCGGAGGTACGTCCCTTGTGGTCTATCCGGCAGCCGGTCTTATTGACTATTACAGAGGCAACAAGCTGGTTCTGATCAATAAAAGCGTAACATCCAGGGACTCCCAGGCAGATCTGGTGATTTCTGACAGCATCGGAAAGGTTTTGGGAACAGTTGTTGGAAATGACAATGGATCAGGAAGATCCAAGGAGAAATAGAACTATGCCAGGAGAACGTTTAAACTACGAAGTAGGAGATATCGTGAAAATTAAAAAAGCCCCATCCATGCGGAAGCAGTGAATGGGAGATCTTAAGAGTAGGAGCGGATTTCCGCTTAAAATGTACCGGCTGCGGGCACCAGATCATGGTAGCCCGCAGACTGGTGGAGAAGAATACAAAAGGGTTAAAGGAAAAAAGACGAGATCACCGGTTGATATAGCGCCACAAAGTGGTCCGGCTGATTCCCAGCTTCTTTGCTGCAGCTGTCTGGTTTCCATTGCAGCTGTTTAAAACATGCTGGACAATGTCCTGGTTGATGCGGTCAAGAGGCTGTTCTAAGTTCAGGGAAAAGCCTTCCTTTTTCGGTGGCTGCTTTGGAATGTGTTATCATATGCGCTTCATGGTCATCCGGGAAAAAGGCAGATTCTTCTTTTAATATTTTTTCAATGGTATCACGGGATATATAGGCAGTGCTGGTTTCCAGTACTGCTTTTTTTAATATACGTTTAAACTGGGTGCGGTTACATGGATAGTCATATTCCATAAGAAGCTTTGCGGCACCGTCTTCCAGTCCTACCACCTGGCGGCCCAGATTCTGGTTCAACGTATCAATATAAAGAGCGGCTGAAGGAACAATGTCATTTTTCTGTTCCCGTAAAGGCTTGATAGGAAGAGGCACACATCCAAGCATATTGGTATACTCCAATGCAGCATGGGGCATATGACCGTCCTTTGCCTGGGTGCAGGAAAAGATCAGACGGTTGCGGATATGCAGGTTGGTGTCCAGTATGATAGATAACAGCTGTTTCTGCCGCGGGTGGGACAAAACGCCCAGATTGGAGATGTAAATGGTATTTCCGTTGTCTGTAAAAGGAGAGTTGTAATGATTGATCAGGAAATTCCAGGTTTTATCATTTAACATGGAACAGTTTACAACGTAAAGCGGTTCATCATTAAACTGGCTCTTTGCATAGTGGAGATAAGCTACACGGTCTTTGCCTGTACCGATCTCTCCGGTGATCATAAGAGGGACTGAAGAAGAACCTGACTGATCCATGGCAGCGGCAGCGCTGCGGGATAGTTCTGTATTGCTGTAAAAGCTTTCAATAAAGCTTTGTAATGCCTGTTCTTTATCCATAATGGTGATGCCGTATTTAGAGTGGCTTAAAGGGATCTTGGATAACATGATGCGGAAGATGATATAAGGGAAATCCCCTTCCTCAGCCAGGCTGGAGCGGACGGAATACAGCTGGTTTCCCAGTGTGACAAAGAAAGAACGCCTGGAGGAAGTGCGGCATTTTCCAAGCTCTTTTTGCAGGCTCTGGATAAATTCTTCCTCTTTTTCATCATTGATTGTGGAATAATGGCAGCGGCCTTCCAGATCCAGGATCAGATACTGGTTGGAGCTGCTGCGGATCAGGGACTGCATCATGGCATTGGAATTGCACAGCTTCTGGTACTGCTGCCAGGTGCCAATGGCATTTTCCATGGCCTGTTTTACGCTTTCTGCGCTGGAGGTAAGAAGGATAGGCGTAAGTCCGATCATTTTTGCATGGTCATAAGGGATCATATCGCAGACTACAGTTTTATAGCCCTGTTCCTTCATACGGTCCAGAAGATCGCCGGAGCCTTTCCAGTTATCTACGGAGAAGGAGAAAATATCTACATGGATCTGGAGAAGATCGCAGAGGTTTTTTTGCGATGACAGTCAAATGACTGAAAGCCTAAAAGGGCAAATTTGGTCCCGGTATTCTGGGCCATTTTAATACAGCGCAGTACATCATAATAGCCAATACCAATATCGATGACCGGGATATGCACAGACTGGGAGATCATCTTGGCTGTGTTTGCGCGGGAGATGATAACGTCATAATGTTCGCTGTAGCGTTTTGCAAGGGCAAGTCCCTGTTCCATGCTTCCTGCATAGGCGGTAAATTCGATCTCAGGGTATTGCAGGGCACATTGTTTCATAAGAGTGGCAAGTCCTTTATAGGGAGCAATTCCCAGTATACGGATTTTTTTTTATCATTTAAGTCACCTCACATTTATAAATGTTATAAATTTAAACATATTATACAATAAATTCATTGAAATAGAAAGACAAAAGCGTGTAGAATATAAAACGAATGAGTAAAAAAATCTGAAAAAAAATATGAACTCTCACAAAAGTGTTTCAAAAATGAACAATTAGAAAGGCGGTGAAATGGTTGGAAGAAAGATACCTGATCATTGCAGATGATTTTACCGGAGCCAATGATACCGGAGTCCAGCTGCGCAGAAGAGGTTTTCCAACAGAAGTGCTGTTTTGCGGAAAGCCGATGGGTGCAGACAGATCCATTGTCATTGATACAGAGTCCAGAACAGTTCATCCTGATCATGCATATGAGATAGTGTCCCATGCGCTGGAAGATGTGGATTTTGACAGCTTCCGCTATGTGATCAAAAAAGTTGATTCCACCATGAGAGGAAATATTGCAGCAGAGATCAAGGCAGTAGATGAACATTTCAAACCGGAATTAATGATCTTTGCACCGGCTCTTCCGGATTTAAAGAGAACGACTGTAGATGGGGGTGCAGTGTTTAAACGGCGTAGAGATCTGCCGCACGGAGCTTGCCAGCGACCCTAAGAACCCGGTAGTAGAAGATAATCTGGTACGGATGCTGGGAAGATATTATGAAGAAAAGGTCATTTTAAAGAGACTTCCGGATGTGAGAAGTGATGATCTTGACTTTACAGAAGGCCGCATTTATGTATGCGATGCAGACTGCAATGATGACTTAAAGAAAGTTTTAAAGGCAGTTGCAAAGACAGGAAAGAAGGTACTTTATATTGGTACCGCAGGTCTGGCAGATAACCTGATGGAACTGGAACGTCCGTCACTTCCGGCACTGGGAGTAGTTGCAAGCGTAAGCACCGTGACCAACCGGCAGATGAAATACTGTGAGGAAGCGGGTATCAAGATGGTAAAGCTTCCGATGCATGATATTCTGTCCGGAAAAGAAGAGACAGAGCCTTATCTGAAAGAAGTGGTAGATTCTTTAAAGGCAGGTAAAGATACCATTCTTCTTACTAATACAGCCTATGACAGAAGCGAACTGGAGCTTTCCTTTGAAGCTGGTGAGGCGTTAGGACTTGGCCCTGTAGAGACTGGTGATAAGGTACGTTCCATAGTTGGCCGTCTGGCAATGGAAATCCTGGAACAGGTAAAGGTTTCCGGTGTATTTCTTACAGGTGGTGATACAGCCCTTGGAATGCTGATGAACATTGAAGCAGACGGTTCACAGATCCTTTCTGAGATCCGCGTAGGTATCCCGTTAGTCCGGGTAAAAGGCGGAAAGTACGAAGGAATGAAACTGGTAACAAAGGCAGGTGCTTTTGGAGCTGATGATGCAGCTGCATTTGCATTGCGTAAGATCAAAGAAGCATAAAAAACAACTTAAAACTTAACGATCCAATCATTCATTTAAAACAGGAGGAAGCAGAGATGAAAGAATTTTTATTACCTTATGGAAAAGAAAAATTAACAGCAAAGATCGAGGATGAGCATCTGGCAGGTGTGCTGTTATCTGAACTTCACAGCTACAAGGCGCCAAAGAGCGGGGCAGAGCTGGTTCAGGATGCTTTGGAGCATCCAATCGGAACTCCAAGACTGTGCGATATGGCAGTTGGAAAGAAAAAGGTAGTTGTTATTTCTTCTGACCATACAAGACCTGTTCCAAGCCACATCATGATGCCTCTGATCTTAGCTGAGATCCGTAAGGGCAATCCTGATGCTGATATTACCATTCTTATTTCAACCGGTCTTCACAGAACAACTACCAAAGAAGAGCTGGCAGCAAAATTTGGTCCTGAGATCATGGCAAATGAGAAGATCGTAGTTCATGATTGCGATGACAAGGACAACCTGGTATACCTTGGCAAGCTTCCATCCGGCGGCAATCTGATCATTAACCGTCTGGCAGCAGAAGCAGACCTGTTAGTAGCAGAAGGCTTTATTGAGCCACACTTCTTCGCAGGTTTCTCCGGCGGCAGAAAGAGTATTCTTCCTGGTGTTGCAAGCCGTGAGACTGTTATGTACAACCACAACTCCGGATTTATTAATGATCCTCATGCACGTACCGGTGTTGTTGAAGGAAACCCGATCCACAATGATATGCTGTATGCAGCAAGAGCAGCAAGACTGGATTTCATCGTAAATGTAGTTATTGATGCAGCACATGATCCTAATTTTTGCAGTAGCTGGTGACTGTGATCTGGCTCACAGAGTTGGACGTGAGTTCTTAGCTTCCAAGTGCCAGGTAGATGCAATTCCGGCAGATATCGTTATCTCCACCAACGGCGGATATCCTCTGGACCAGAACATTTATCAGTCTGTAAAGGGTATGACCGCAGCTGAGGCAACTGTAAAGGAAGGCGGCGTTATCATCATGCTTTCCAAGGCAGCTGATGGACACGGCGGAAAATACTTCCATGAGACTTTCCGTGATGAGAAGGATCTGAACCGTATGATGAAGACCTTCCTTGACAGAAAACCGGAAGAGACCATTATCGACCAGTGGCAGTCCCAGATCTTTGCAAGACTGCTGTTAAAGGCAACCGTAGTATTTGTATCTTCCTGCGATGACCAGTTAGTAGAAGACCTGCATATGGTTCCTGCACACAGCATGGAAGAAGCTTTGGAGAAGGCAAAAGCCATCGTTAAGAAGGATGACTACAAGGTAACTGTTATCCCGGATGGTGTATCTGTTATCGTCAGAGAGTAATTGATCAACTTTGAACTCTGAATTGTCTGGAAGCAGGCTTTCTGGTGTGTTTCCAGACAGATGAAATAAATGTACTCCCGGAGTCTTTCTCGCAAGATCAGGTACAGAAAGATTCCGAGAGAACATATAAAGAAAAAGGAGAAAGACAGACATGAAATTTGTTCTCATTCCTGATTCATTTAAGGGAACCTTAAGTTCTGAGCAGATCTGCGAGATTGCAAAGGAAAAAGTAGAAAACATTTTCCTGGAGCTGAAACAGCCTGCGTTCCTGTAGCAGACGGCGGCGAAGGCTCTGTAGATGCATTTATTACCGCTTTAGGCGGCAGCAAGGTAACTGTAAAGGTTAAAAACCCATATTTTGAAGATATGGACTCCTACTACGGTCTGATCAACGAAGGCAAGACAGCAGTCATTGAAATGGCTTCCTGCGCAGGACTTCCATTAGTAGAAGACCGCAAGGACCCAAGAAAGACCACTACATATGGCGTTGGACAGCTGATCTTAGCAGCAGCTGAAAGCGGCGTAGAAAAGATCATCGTAGGACTGGGCGGATCCAGTACTAATGACGGTGGTTGCGGTGCAGCAGCAGCAGTTGGCGTTAAATTCTATGACAGAGACGGAAAGGAATTCGTTCCAACCGGCGGAACCACCGCAGATATCTGTAAGATCGACTTAAGCGGCAAGGCAGAGATCTTAAATAAAGTTGAGATCGTTACCATGTGTGATATTGATAACCCAATGTACGGACCAACCGGCGCATCTCACATCTTCGGACCGCAGAAGGGCGCTGATGAGGCAATGGTACTGGAGCTGGATGAAGGTATCAAGAATTTAAGCCGTGCTATTACAGAAGCAATTGGCAAAGACATCAGTGAAGTTCCGGGAACCGGCGCAGCAGGCGCTATGGGCGCAGGCATGATCGCTTTCTTTGGCTCCCGTCTGCAGATGGGTATCCAGACGGTTCTGGACACTGTAAAGTTTGACGAAATGATCAGTGATGCTGATTATATTATCACCGGTGAAGGAAAGCTGGATTCCCAGAGCCTTCGCGGCAAAGTTGTGATCGGTATTGCAGAGCGTGCAAAGAAACAGGATAAAAATGTGATCGCTGTTGTAGGCGGTGCAGATGATGCAGAGATCGATAAGGCATACGAAATGGGTGTAACTGCCGTATTCCCTATCAACCGTTTGCCTCAGGACTTCTCCATAAGCCGTCATCACAGCAAGGAGAACCTGGCTTATACAGTAGATAACGTTTTAAGACTGATCGCTGCAAAATAAAAAACTATAATTTAACATAAGGGGGATACTAGAATGAACATTCTGAAAAGCGTGAAAAAAATTCCTGGTGGTTTAATGGTAGTTCCGTTGCTGTTAGGTGCAATATTAATACATTTTTTGGCGGTACGATCTGGACCATGTTTGATGGTACATTTACTACATACCTTTGGAAATCAGGTGCAATGCCGATCCTGGCAGTGTTCATTTTCTGTAATGCAACAACTATCACTTCAAAAAAATGCAGGCGTTAACCGTTTATAAAGGCGTTGTAATTACCGCTGTCAAAGTTGGTGTTGGTATTATCATTGGTCTGATCTGTGGTAAGCTGTTTGGCGAAGCAGGTTTCCTGGGACTGTCCACACTGGCGATCGTAGGTGCCCTGGCAAACTCCAATGGTGGTCTGTACGCAGCATTAGCTGGTGAGTACGGTGATGCAACAGACGTAGGTGCTGTTTCTATCCTTTCTATCAACGATGGTCCTTTCTTCACCATGGTAGCTTTAGGTGCTGCTGGTGTTGCAAAGATCCCAATGTCCGTACTTGTAGGCTGTATCATTCCTGTAATCGTTGGTTGTATCATGGGTAACTTAGATGAAGACATCCGTAAGTTCTGCGAACCAGGTGCTTCTATGCTGATCCCGTTCTTCGCATTCCCTCTGGGCGCTGGCTTAAACATCATGAACCTGATCAAGGCAGGTGGCCCTGGAATCCTTTAGGTGTTGGCTGTACTCTTATTACAGGTCTGGTTGGATACCTTGTATACAAGCTGTTAAGAATGGATCATCCGGAAGTTGGTGGTGCTATTGGTACAACAGCAGGAAACGCAGCAGCAACTCCTGCATCTGTAGCAGCTGTAGATGCAACTTTACTGGCAGTATCTGAAGCAGCAACTGCTCAGATCACAGCAGCTATCATCGTAACCGCTATCTGCTGCCCGATCCTTGTATCATGGCTCCATAAGCTTGAGGATAAGCGCAGAGCAGCAAAATAAGTAAATAGATAATAAAAGAATAAGTACAGCTGGTTTGGCTGTAAGATAAGTGGGACCGGGTGGAAGCATCCGGTCCTGTTTGTTACAGAAATGCCGACCGCCTGCGTCAGCGGGCGTGTCTGAGTAGGAAATCTAAGCATATGACATACTATTTTCAATAAAGTATGGTATATTGAATACAGAAAATTTTATTATTCCATTTTTCAGGAGGCAGATATGAGCGAAAAGAAGATCGTAGGTATTACCATGGGAGATCCGGCCAGTATCGGACCGGAGATTACTGTAAAAGCATTTGCAGACAAGTCCTTATATGACCTGTGTAACCCGGTAGTAGTAGGGGATGCCTGCGTAATGGAAGCAGCACTTCCTATTGTAGGACATACAGAAATGAAGATCCATGCCATTAAGGATGTTTCTGAAGCAAAATATGAATATGGAACCATTGATGTGCTGGATATGGGTCTGGTTGACATGGCACAGTTAAAAAGAGGGGAAGTTTCCGCTATGTGCGGAGATGCCGCTTTTAAATACGTAACAAAGGTTATTGAACTGGCAATGGATAAGAAGGTAGATGCTACTGTTACCAATGCTTTTAATAAAGAAGCTGTAAACCTGGCAGGACATCATTATTCCGGACATACAGAGATCTACGCAGATATGACCGGCACCAAGAACTATACCATGATGCTGGCACATGAAAATCTGCGAGTAGTCCATGTTTCCACCCATGTTTCCCTGCGTGAAGCCTGCGACCGTGTAAAGAAGCAGAGAGTATTAGACGTGATCCGTATTGCAGACAAGGCATGCAAGGATCTGGGCATCAAGGAGCCAAAGATCGGCGTAGCAGGCCTGAACCCACACAGTGGTGAGCACGGCCTGTTTGGAAGAGAAGAGATCGATGAGATCATCCCTGCAATTGAGGCAGCAAAGGCAGAAGGCATCAATGCAGACGGACCTGTACCGCCTGATACTGTATTCTCCAAAGCAAGAGGCGGCTGGTATGACATCGTAGTTGCCATGTATCACGACCAGGGCCATATCCCGTTAAAGGTAGTAGGTTTTGTATACAACCATGAAAAGAAAGCATGGGATGCAGTGGCAGGTGTAAATATCACTTTAGGACTGCCGATCATCCGCGTATCCGTAGACCACGGAACTGCATTTGACCAGGCCGGAACCGGTACAGCAAGTGAATTAAGCCTCAGAAATTCTATTGAATATGCGGTAATGTTTGCGAATAATAAAAATTAAGTATGTGCCGTTGACAAATGGCGGCCGTTATCGCAAAAAAGTCCTTAAAAAGTCTTGAAAAAATTGCAAAAAGGTCTTGCATTTAAAGGCTTTCTTTGCTAGAATAACTATTCGTGACATATAAAATCCTTGCTCCTGAAACTGAAAGCAGGGGCCAGAGACCACAAGGAGGTAAAACAAGATGAACAAGTACGAATTAACCGTTGTTCTGAATGTGAAGCTTGAAGACGAAGAGCGTGCAGCAGCAATCGAAAAGGTAAAAGGTTACATCACCCGTTTCGGTGGCACTGTGACCAACGTAGATGAGTGGGGTAAGAAGAGACTTGCTTATGAGATCCAGAAGTCTCATGAAGCATACTACTACTTCATCCAGTTTGAGTCCGATTCTGTATGCCCTAACGAAGTAGAAGCTCACGTTCGTATTATGGAACCAGTGATCAGATACTTATGCGTTAAGGTTGAGGCATAAGAATACCCAGACCGTGAAAACGGAGTTAAAAAAGGAAGTGTGACCGTATGAACAGAGTTATCTTAATGGGCAGATTAACAAGAGATCCGGAAGTAAGATATTCACAGGGAGAGCGTTCTATGGCAATCGCCAGATACACTCTTGCAGTGGACAGAAGAGGCCGCAGAGGTCAGGATGGAAATGACCAGACTGCAGATTTTATCAACTGTGTAGCATTTGACCGCGCAGGTGAGTTTGCAGAGAAGTATTTCCGTCAGGGCATGCGTGTACTGGTTTCCGGAAGGCTCCAGACAGGCAGCTATGTAAATAAAGACGGTCAGCGTGTATACACCACCGAGGTCATCCTTGATGACCAGGAATTCGCAGACAGTAAGGGTGCGGCATCTGATATGAGCGGCTATGGACAGTCAGCTCCATCTCAGAGACCGGCTCCTACCAGCGCGATTGGTGATGGGTTTATGAACATTCCGGACGGAGTTGAAGACGAAGGACTTCCGTTCAACTAGGCTCTATCAGGCCGGACATGTTCCATGGTTAATAATAAAGGAGGACAACACCAATGGCATTTAATAAAACAGACAGACCAGAGGGCGCTAAGATGAGAAGACCAGGCGGAATGCGCAGAAGAAAAAAGATTTGCGTTTTCTGTGGCGATAAGAACGGCGTTATCGATTACAAGGACACTAACAAATTAAAGAGATACGTATCTGAGAGAGGTAAAATCCTTCCTCGTCGTATCACTGGCAACTGCGCAAAGCATCAGAGAGCTTTAACTGTAGCTATCAAGCGCGCTCGCCACATCGCACTCATGCCATATGTATGCGAATAATATTTGATTAAAATATGTAAGTATTTTGAGACTCTGCGTGAGAAATCACGCAGGGATTTTTTTTGTCCTACAATAGGAAAGTTCGACTTCCGTCGAACTCTTGATAAAAAGAGCCCGCACAAAGGCGGGCATGGCAAACTGAAGCGGTGTTTCGATTTGTGAATACCGCTTTCCGAAAGAATACAGTGAATATGTGGATTCCATTCAAGAGGGCGACCGAAAGTGTGAAGCACACAAATAAAACCAGGAACAAAGTTTTGAGACTTATTTATCTTATTAAACATGTGAAGGATGACGCTTTGAACAGCACGAAAAAGGCAGTTTAAAAGAGAACGGTCTTCCAGGAAGAAATGACGAAGTTCCTCATCGATTGTGAAAACACAATGACGATGTGTGCAGTTAACAAGCTTAAAGGCCATACTGGTAGAGCGTTCCTGGGAATACTTCACACCGCAAGTAGGGCAGAAGCGGCTTTTGCAGCGGAAGGGAACAAATTTCATGTTGTGGCAAGTGGTGCAGACATACATGGCACCGCCAAAAGAAGGATCGCCACAATTCAGCATTTTATCGATATTTTCCATCTCAGAATCTCTGGGATGGAGGGTATATTTGATTTCCTCATAAATAGTCAGTAAAGATTCTTTGCAAGATATTCATAAGTCTATTATGTAGGAAAAGAGGAGAAAAAGAAACCCCAACCCCTCAAGATGAGGGCACTGAAAAACCTACCTCTTTAAATTTCAAATTTTATATTCTTTCTATTGCTGATTTCTTGTCTTGCATGCGGATTCTTTTTATTTTTCACTTATCAGCTTAATAATTCTCTTGAGATTTACTGCAAATATAGCCATAGCTCCCTGCATTTCTATGCCAATAAGACCTGATGATGACGCAACGTCATAACCATGCCTATGTTTTAATTCACTATTTCTTGCCTCTATTTTATAGCGTTCTTTCGCCATTTCTTTGAAATGTTCAATTTCTTGAAATTGATCCTGCTCACTATGCGAATCACAAATCAGTGTTTCTGTGTAGGTTTTCCTTTTTGCTCCTTCTTTATAACAACCCGCCTTATAAAGACATCTTTTACATTTTTCTATATCGAAAAAGTATGTCATTCGAGGATTCTTTCCTGCTTTTTTTCGCTTATCAAGATATTTATGAATTGCCAGATGTCCTGCTTTGCATTGATACATTCTGGCATCTTTATTAAATTCGAATTCATCTGGCTTTATACGATTCCCTTGGGTAACAATACTGTTTAACCGGGAGATAAGTTCATAATGATTATCCTTTGCAGCATCAACGTTTTCCTTACTTGAATAGGCTTTGTCACCAATCACAGTTTCAACTTTCATTCCCGCAGCTCTGCTTTTCCGAACCAAAGCTGGCAATTCTTTTCCGTCTGTTTTTTACACCACTGGTAATGGTCGCAGCTGTAATAATTCGTCTTTGAAATCAACATATCCAACAGATTCATATCTTTCAAACGTAGTTTACGAAATTTTGTCAAAGAACTGGGATTAATAACAGTTTCTTCTGGTGCCATATCCAAAAAAGTATTTAAATGACATATCATACTTAGAACGTTCTACGACATCAACATCAGATAAATCATAGATAGCTTTTAAAAAGCAAGTACTTAAACATTCGAATAGGCGGAACTGCATTACGTCCATTATCAAGACAATATTTATCAAGCAATTCATCATAAATAAATTCAAAATCAACCAGTTCTTTATCTGACGAAGCAGGTTGTCTTTGGAACCACCAGTTCATATATTTCCATATAAGGTACTAAGTACTAATTT
>ENA-OQES01000561-OQES01000561.1-human-gut-metagenome-genome-assembly--contig:-NODE-561-length-15643-cov-2.201921_pt1 | contig 15643 bp, 16 predicted proteins | sample MGYA00242798_ERZ504641 | MGnify/ENA primary metagenome ERZ504641 (study PRJEB26092, sample SAMD00036327) | human gut metagenome | host: Homo sapiens | study: EMG produced TPA metagenomics assembly of... | reverse complement strand
CAATATTCGACTTCAGTTCGTCTATTTCAGTCTTGATTTTCTCGATACGTGTGCTCAAACCTGTAACTTCGTCTTCCATGGTCTTGTACTTCAAGAGGCAACTCTCCTCTCAATGTCTTGATTTTGTCGATTTCAGACAACATTGTTTGCAACTGATACAGTGCTTTCAGATTTTTCTTCAATCGCTCAGTTCGCTGGGATCCTTTTTTGCTTCTTTAGCCATAGTTATTACAAATATTTGATGGGATTTGTATTGACACTCGTCATGCTGACGCTGAGTGACGGAAACATTTCCCGTATGATTGAATAAAATATTTCTTTTGTATATTGTTCACTTTCATAATGCCCTATTTCAGCTACCAGAATACTGTTTTCATAACTGAAATAATCGTGGTATTTCACTTCTCCGGTAATGAATACATCGGCGCCGCTTGCCACTGCACGGGGCAATAAAAATGCACCTGCACCTCCACAAAGAGCAACTTTCCGAATCATCCGTCCGTTGGTGCGCGAATGTTTTACGCAGCCTACTTCGAACGTATGTTTGATGCGATGCAGAAAATCGTCTTCAGCTTCCGGAGTCAGAAGTTCACCCACTACTCCTGCACCAGCCTGGCTCCAGTTGTTCTGCAGAGGATATAAATCGTATGCCGGTTCTTCGTATGGATGAGCAGCAATCAGTGCTCGTACGACTGCCGGTTTTTTTCGAAGGCTGGTAAAATGGTTTCAATACGTACCTCGGGCTCTTCGTGCAGTTCTCCTTGTTTGCCGCAGAACGGATGTGTACCCTCTCCGGCACGGAAAGTCCCCTCACCTTCCAAATTATAGCTGCATGAATCATAGTTACCTATACATCCGCATCCGGCATTGAATAGTGCCTGACGGACTTGTTCTGCCTGTTTGACAGGAACAAATGTTACCAGCTTCAGCAGTGCATTTTCCTTGGGTTCCAGTATCTGTACGTTCTGTAAACCTATCTTTTCGGCAATTTTGTAATTGACTCCCTGGGGAGCATTATCCAGATTGGTATGCATCGAGAAGATTACAATATCATGTTTGATTGCCTTCATGATGCAACGTTCTACATAATCTTTCCCGGTTATCGACTTATACCCCTTAAAAATAAGAGGATGGTGTGATACAATCAGGTTGTAACCCAGCGAAATGGCTTCGTCTACCACTGCTTCGGTTACGTCCAAGACACAACAAAGCCCCTGCAGCTTCCGCGTCTGTCAATCCGATTTGCAATCCGGCATTGTCGAATCCGTCCTGTAAAGGCAGAGGCGCGAATATCTCAAGGGCATTCACAATTTCCTTAATTTTCATATTTCGCGAAAAATTTCATGCAAAGATAGGATTTTTCGCGCACATATCCATGCAGGAAGTATTCGCTTTTTGTATTTTTTCATGAATATTCCTTCACTTGCGGGTATGAGAAAGCCCCGCTGCACCCTTCTGGACGTAGCGAGGCTTCTCACTTATACACCTTTAAACAAAATGAACTTTTAGTTCTTTATTACTTACGAGCTTCTGCAATATATCCTAAAGCTTCCTTACATTTTTCTGTAACATAAGCCCAGTCTTCTGCAGCAACTTTATCTTTAGGGAACAATTTAGAACCCATTCCCACACAGAATACACCTGCCTTAATCCAAGAAGTCAGATTTTCCTGAGTCGGTTCCACACCACCGGTTACCATCAGTTTAGACCAAGGCATCGGAGCCAGCAGACCTTTAACCAATTTTGCTCCCAATACATCACCCGGGAATATTTTGCAAAGATCGCAACCTACTTCTTGAGCGAAACCTACCTCGGACACACTTCCGCATCCCGGAGTATAAGCCACCAAACGACGGTTGCACACTTTAGCGATTTCAGGATTGAACAACGGACCTACCACAAAGCAAGCACCCAATTGCAAGTAAAGAGCGGCAGTAGCAGGATCAACGATAGAACCTACTCCCATAGCCATTTCAGGACACTCCTTTGCCGCGTATTTCACAACTTCCGCAAACACTTCATGAGCAAAGTCACCACGGTTTGTAAATTCGAATGCACGAACTCCGCCGTCATAACAAGCTTTCACTACTTTCTTTGCCACTTCTGCATCTTTATGGTAGAATACAGGAACCATACCGGTTGAACCAATCTTGTCCAACACTGCTATTTTATCAAAACGAGCCATAATGTTATATTTTAGTTTAAATGAAAGATAGGAACACAAATGATACAAATAAAACATGTATCAAAAATTTGCGTTATTTGCGTCATTCGTGTTCCTATAAAAAACAAATTTAGCGTTGTACACGTCCGCTGGCATCGCCACCGGCCAATGCTTCCACTTCATCTACAGATACCAGGTTGAAGTCACCGTTGATAGTATGCTTCAAAGCAGAAGCGGCAACAGCAAATTCAAGGGCGGCACCCTGATTCGGTTTGGTCAGCAGACCGTGAATGATACCTCCGGAGAATGAGTCGCCACCACCTACCCGGTCAATAATCGGGTTGATGTCATAGCGTTTTGATTCATAAAATTCTTCTCCGTTATAAATCATAGCCTTCCAGCCGTTGTGAGTAGCCGAGAATGATTCGCGCAAGGTAGAAACCACATATTTAAAGCCGAATTCTTTTGCCATAGCCTTGAAGATTCCTTTGTAACCTTCCGCATTGGTTTCACCGGCTTCCACATTCGCTTCCGGTTTGAAGCCCAGACAAAGTTCGGCATCTTCTTCGTTACCTATACATACATCTACATACTGCATCAACGGTTTCATGATAGACTGTGCTTTTTCTTTGTCCACAGTTTCTTGCGGAAATTCAAGTCTACAGATACCGTAACGCCATGACGTTTTGCAGCTTCACAAGCCAGTTTGGTCAGTTCGGCAGCCTTGTCAGAAATAGCCGGAGTGATACCCGACCAGTGGAACCAGTCCGCACCTTCCATGATAGCGTCAAAGTCGAAATCGCAAGGATCGGCTTCGGCGATAGCTGAGTGGGCACGGTCATAAATTACTTTGCTAGGACGCATGGAAGCTCCTGTTTCCAGATAATAGATACCTACGCGGTCGCCACCACGACAGATGAAATCGGTCTTCACACCATATTTACGCAATGCATTCACAGCAGACTGTCCAATTTCGTGTTTCGGCAATTTAGTTACGAAATAAGCTTCGTGACCGTAGTTCGCGCAACTCACCGCTACGTTCGCTTCACCACCGCCATAAACAACATCAAATGAATCCGACTGTACAAAACGTGTGTTTCCCGGAGTTGACAATCTCAACATAATTTCACCTAAGGTTACTACTTTTCCCATAATTTCGTGATTTTAAATTGTTATATATTTATTCGTTTAACTTTCAACCCAATTAAAATACTGGTTTACATATCCATAGACGAATCACATCGTAACCTTGTACTCAACAGACCACTCAAATAATTCATCCGTGTGCGTGCACAAAGGTACTATTTATTTTTTTCAAAACCAAAAATTGTTATATATTTGTATCGAAAAAAAAGTAAATTATCAGTGTGCACGAGCACAATATATATAATTAAGGTATGAATAAACTGCCCGAAAGAATCAGAATCAAGGATATCGCGCGCCTGGCAGATGTGTCAGTCGGCACAGTAGACCGTGTATTGCATGGCCGCACAGGGGTATCCGAAGCCAGCCGGAAACGGGTGGAAGAAATATTGAAGCAACTGGATTACCAGCCCAATATGTATGCCAGCGCATTGGCATCCAACAAAAAGTATCTGTTTGTCTGCCTGCTGCCACAGCACAAGGAAGGCGATTACTGGACCGATGTGGAACTGGGGATGAAAAGAGCCGTAGAAACCTTTTCGGATTTCCACATCACCCTGTCCGTGATGTACTATGACCAATATGAATATTCCTCCTTCATCAATGCCGGTGAGGAAATACTGAAACAAGAGCCGGACGGCGTATTGCTCGCCCCCACTATTCCTGAGATGACGGCCAGATTCACCGACAAGTTGCAAGAACGGGAAATACCTTATATATTTATAGACTCCAACGTGGCCAGTCTGAACCCGCTGGCATTCTTCGGGCAGAAATCCGACCAAAGCGGATACTTTGCCGCCCGCATGGCCATGATGTTGGGAGAATGTCCCAAAGAAATCGTTATCTTCAGACAAATCAACGAAGGCCGCCTGGGATCAAACCAGCAGGAAAACCGTGAAAAAGGATTCAGAAAATATATGCAGGAGCATTTTCCCGACTGCAAGATAGTGGAACTGAACCTCTACGCCAAGCGTCCGGACGAGGACGAGGCGCTGATGAACCGCTTTTTCCAAGAGAACCCACAGGTTACGTGCGGCATCACTTTCAACTCGAAAGTGTACATTATAGGAGAATATCTCATCGGACACAACATGAAAAATTTCAAACTGATTGGGTACGATTTATTATACCGGAACGTCTCTTGTCTGAAAGAGGGCGCAGTGGATTTCCTGATTGCTCAGCAACCTACCGCACAAGGATACAGCGGCGTAGAGAGCCTGTGCAATCACCTGATCTTCAAGAAAGAGGTGAAACAATGCAATTACATGCCCATCACCCATGCTTTCGGTGGAGAACGTGGATTTCTATCTGGATGCGCATAAAAAGTAAATCTGATAACTGAAAAATAGAAATGGAAACAAAGTATTTGAAAATCAATCCGGCTGATAACGTAGTGGTGGCTATCTCGGAATTTAAAAGCAGGCGAAGGCCATCACGGTAGACGGTCATGCCATCACGTTGAAGGAAGACGTGCCTGCCGGCCATAAGGTGACACTGAAAGATTTCGCCCAAGGCGAGAATATCATCAAGTATGGTTACCCCATCGGCCATGCCGTGACTGCCGTGGAACAAGGACGCTGGATCAATGAAACCCAGATAAAGACAAACCTTGCCGGACTGTTGGATTACACCTACAATCCGGTCAGCGTAGACCTCAATATCCCGAAGAAAGACCTGACGTTCAAAGGATACCGCCGCAAAAACGGTGATGTAGGTATCCGTAACGAGGTATGGATTATCCCCACCGTGGGTTGTGTAAACGGTATCATCGGACAACTGGCCGAAGCGTTACGCCGCGAAACCAACTGCGAAGGTGTGGACGCTATCGTGGCATTCCCTCACAACTATGGCTGTTCACAGCTGGGCGATGACCACGAGAATACCAAGAAAATTCTCCGCGACATGATCCTGCATCCTAATGCAGGAGCCGTACTGATTGTCAGTCTGGGCTGCGAGAACAACCAGCCGGATGTTTTCCGCGAGTTTCTGGGAGATTACGACACAGACCGCGTAAAGTTCATGGTAACTCAGAAAGTGGGGGATGAATTTGAAGAGGGTATGAAGATTCTGCGTGAACTGTACACCAAAGCCAAGACCGATGTACGCGAGGATGTTCCTTTGTCCGAGTTGCGTGTAGGCTTGAAATGCGGCGGTTCGGATGGCTTCTCAGGTATCACCGCCAATCCGTTGCTGGGTATGTTCTCCGACTTCCTGATTGCACAGGGCGGTACTTCCGTACTGACGGAGGTTCCCGAAATGTTCGGTGCGGAAACCATCCTGATGAACCGTTGCCGCACCAAGGAACTGTTCGAGCAGACCGTACACCTGATTAATGACTTTAAGGAATATTTCCTGTCACACGGCGAACCAGTGGGCGAAAATCCGTCACCGGGCAACAAGGCAGGTGGTATCTCCACCCTGGAAGACAAAGCGTTGGGATGTACCCAAAAATGCGGCAAAGCATACGTTGACGGAGTTATGGGCTATGGCGACCGCCTGAAAGTGAAAGGTTTGAACTTGCTTTCCGCACCGGGCAACGATTTGGTAGCTGCCACCGCCCTCGCCTCCTGCGGCTGTCACATGGTGCTCTTCACTACCGGCCGCGGTACTCCGTTCGGTACGTTTGTTCCTACCATGAAGATTTCCACCAACTCCACTCTGGCTAAAAACAAACCGGGATGGATTGACTTCAATGCCGGAGTCATCGTAGAAAACGAACCGATGGAAAAGACCTGCGAACGCTTTATAGACTATATCATCCGTGTTGCCAGCGGAGAACCGGTAAACAATGAAAAGAAGAATTATCGTGAAATCGCCATCTTCAAGACAGGCGTGACACTATAATCCAATTTTATCCCCAACTTTCCCAATACCCTTACAGCCCTGCCTTCCCTGTTACGAAGGTGGGGCTGTGACCTTTTTCCCCCCGATATATTGTTATACAGCAAGTCTTTTGTAACTTTGCACCTCATTTTATAAAATACAAATTCATGAACGGTGAAAAATTAACTCCAATAACCAATAAGCCCAGTCTATGGGCACTCAGTCCACTGCTGGTATTTCTATGCCTGTATCTGGTGACTTCCATCATTGTAAACGACTTCTATAAAGTCCCCATCACGATTGCTTTCATGGTATCCTCGGTCTATGCGGTATGCATCACCAAAGGCCTGAGCCTGAATGAGCGAATGCTGCAATATTCCATCGGCGCAGCCAACAAGAACATCATGCTGATGATCTGGATTTTCATCCTGGCAGGCGCATTCGCCCAAAGTGCCAAAGATATCGGGGCCATTGACGCGACCGTCAACCTTACGCTTCTCCTGCTGCCGGACAATCTGCTGCTGGCAGGCATCTTCCTGGCTGCCTGTTTCATCTCACTCTCCATCGGAACCTCGGTAGGAACCATCGTGGCACTAGTCCCCGTGGCAGCAGGCATCGCAGAGAAAACCGACATGAACCTGGCCTTCATGACAGGTATCGTGGTGGGAGGAGCCTTCTTCGGCGATAACCTTTCATTCATCTCGGATACCACCATCGCCGCCACCCGTACCCAGGGATGCGCCATGCGTGACAAGTTCCGGGTAAACTTCATGATAGCCCTTCCGGCTGCTCTGATGGTTTTCGGCTACTATATTTTCAGAGGGATGGACGTGATGACCACCCACGACATCCAGTCGGTGGAATGGATCAAAATCCTCCCCTACCTGGTTGTGTTGGGAACCGCCATAGCAGGTATGAATGTGGCACTCGTACTGATACTGGGCATCGCCACAACGGGAGTGATCGGCCTGTTCACGGGGAGCATCGGCCTGTTCGACTGGCTCGGCTCCATGGGCACAGGGATCACCGGGATGGGTGAGCTCATCATCATCACCTTGATGGCAGGCGGTATGCTGGAACTGATCCGTTTTAATGGCGGAGTGGACTATATCATCCCAAAAACTGACCAAACACGTCAACAGCAAACGCGGAGCCGAACTTTGCATCGCGGCTTTGGTGAGTATCGCCAATTTCTGCACAGCCAACAATACGATAGCCATCATCACAGTGGGACCGCTTGCCAACGATATCGCTACCCGCTACAGGGTGGACAAACGCAAGAGTGCAAGTATTCTGGATACTTTCTCGTGTGTCATCCAGGGAATCATCCCTTACGGAGCACAAATGCTGATTGCTGCCAAACTGGCTTCCCTGTCTCCTTTGAGCATTATCGAATACTTGTACTATCCGGTAGCCATCGGGATATTTGCCCTGCTGAGCATCTTCTTGAGATACCCCAGACGGTATTCGTGAAAACAAGCGGCAGACGGTTATATTCCACCACGCACAGACCGGCTGAACTCTTTCGCAATGTCCAGACGATGAAGGTGAAAGATTTATAATCTTACAGCTGTAAGATATAGCATCTTACACGTGAAAGATCCATATCTTCCGTGATTAACGGCGCGTACCTGGGGGGGGACAAATAGCATTCAACAAAGATACGGAATATGCATTTATCCATGGGCGGTCCAACTCCTCTTTCTTCCAAATCCGGAATCGTGCGTGGTGTATCCACCCGAACCGGATAGGAAATCTCATTGATATAGCGTTTCTGTCGAGGTGCAAATCCTATGTTTTGAAGAGTTCAACAACAGCAACAACAGTTATTTCTTTTTCTTTGTTACTGTTGTTTTTCTTCTCTTCTCTATTCTTTTCTTCTCTTATAAAGCTTTGCTTAAAGCTTGCTTGCAAGTTCTTTCCATAACACTCATTATCAACACTTTGAATCACATTTTTGACTGAATTTTCATTTGTATTTTTTGCAGTCGTATTTTTCATACTTTCCGCACTACTTTTCACGTTGCTTTCCGTGCTGTTTTCCTTGTAGATTTCCTTATTATAATCCGAATGGATTGGCTTGCTGCTCTCCATGCAGACAGTCTTGTTACTATCTACATTCCTGCTTTCCATATAAATTCTCTCCTTGCTATCCATACTGGGTGCACCACTGCGTTTTCAGGTAGACTTCCTTGTTATTATCCATGCAAGGTACACCACCACTTTCCATGTAGGCTTCCCCGTTATTATCCACGCAGAACGCATCACCGATTTTTTCATGTAGACTTCCCCGTTATTATCCATGCAGGGTGTATCATCGCTTTTCAGGTAGATTTCCTCGTTACGATCCATGCAGGACGTATCACCGTTTTTCCCTTCGTTGATTCTGCCCCTTCCTATTGTAGACGCAGTTGCTTTTGCAGATGCTTTCACCGTACTTTTCTTACTGCTTCTCCCTCCCTTACTGCCGGCAGCGGCACGTTGCTCGGAAAGTTTGCTCTGATATCCCATCACCTCGTCCAGATACAGACATCGGAAATACCCGTCCTCTGTAATGAGAAACAAATCGAAGTCCTTAATAAGATGTTGCAGATTTTCCACGGTAGCTCCCCACTGATCGGCCAGCAAATCCAGTTCGTTAAAATCATGTTTGTATTCCTGCTGTTTTCGCAGAAACAATATCGTTTCAAGATACAACCCCAGCCCCATGCATTTCATGTCGGCATTCAGCTTCATCATTTTGTAATCCGACATCAAGCTGCAATTCAGCCGGATAAACTGTTCGGTGTAATCCATTCCTTTGGTGCGTTAGTATATAAATAGATTACAAAGAAACAAAAAATTATCAATAGGGTGTATAGATAATTGCCACCAATTATGACATTATCTTCATTTTTATCTCAAACAAATATAAACAACTAGTAAACAAACACTTACACAGCACATTCAATTCAAGAAAAAAAGGTATAATTCTCCAGAAAAGATAAAGTTCTTATCCCCTGCAATTAATGAATATTTTTTGATCGCCAGAATTCGGAGATAAATTCCCAATAAATGATCCTATGTTAAAACACACGCTATATCCGTCCAAAGGTAACAGAAGAAGATTTATGAATATTTATTTTGAAAATATACATAAAAGGATTATCTTTGCACCGCAAATGAATCAATGATATGAACCAATTACAGACTACATACAGCATACATCACCTTACATCGGGAAATAACCCCCCTGTGTAATCACTTCATTGTGCATGTACATTGGTTCAGCGGATTTGTTTAGATTTCCACTCACACGTAATTTATTACCCAACTTTCATCCTACCCACACACGTGCCCGATGAAAGATATATTGCATGATGGTTCTCATTCGGTGAAACCGTCGGGTTGTATATGTTTTACTGAAAAAATTGATTGCTATGTTTACTATTATATCTATTATGTTTGTTGGTATCGGTATAGGATATGTATTGCGCAACTTGCAGATTTTTACAGAAAATAGAAAAGAGTACATCACTCACTATCTTCCTGCTGCTGTTTGTTTTGGGAATCTCTATCGGCTCCAACAGCTTAATCATTAACAATTTAGGCAGATTCGGATGGCAGGCGGCTATATTGGCTACATTAAGCATTTTGGGCAGTATGCTAGCTTCTTTCCTGGTATTTCATCTGTTTTTTAAGAAAGGAGGCAAACAATGAAAGGCAGTTTGGTTGTTGTCGCAATTTTTTTGTGCAGGATGTATGATTGGAGCTGTCAATAATTTCCAGTATGACATGCACTCTGTTTCCATGTATGTGCTTTATGCACTGATGCTCCAAGTAGGAATCAGCATAGGCAGCAATAAGAAATTGAAAGAACTGATTAAAAGCTTACGGCTGAAAATGCTCCTGGTACCGATGGCTACCATTGCGGGAACCTTGCTTTTCTCGGCACTGGCCAGTCTGCTATTAAGCCAATGGAGTGTATTCGACTGTATGGCGGTGGGCAGCGGCTTTGCCTATTATTCACTATCCTCCATTCTGATCACACAGTTCAAAGAACCGTCTATCGGATTACAACTGGCCACCGAATTGGGAACCATTGCGTTACTGGCCAATATTTTCCGGGAGATGATGGCATTGCTCGGTGCTCCGCTCATACGGAAATATTTCGGACAGCTGGCTCCTATCTCGGCTGCCGGAGTGAACTCGATGGATGTATTGCTGCCATCCATCACACGTTATTCGGGAAAAGACATGATTCCCCTGGCCATATTCCACGGAATACTGATTGATATGAGTGTTCCTGTTTTCGTATCCTTCTTCTGTAATTTATAAAAAAAGAGAAGCCCGCTTGATTGGTTAAGCGGGCTTCTCTTTCATATATAATATAGGCGGGAACTATTTCGCAACCTTTTCCAGTTTCTTCATGATAGAGAAGATGAACAATGCGGAAAGCAAGCAGCACACAATCAATACACTCCATACCATCCACAACTGCATATCACCCCACAAATAACCGATGATAGCTACCAGATAGTTACCAATAGCAGTAGCCACAAACCAAAGTCCCATCATAGCGCCTTTATACTTGGGAGGAGCTACCTTGGAAACAAATGAGATACCCATCGGTGACAGGAACAATTCGGCAAAAGTCAATACCAGATAAGTCGAGATCAGCCAGTTGGGTGAAACCAACGCGCTCTCGGCAATACCATTGGCTTCTACTTCAGCAGGAGTAGGCAGACCGAATGAGCCGAATGCCAGCAACATGAAACCTACTGCGGCAATCACCATACCGATACCGATTTTACGCGGAGCTGATGGTTCTTTTCCTTTCTTTGCCAATGAACCGAATACTGCCAGTGATACCGGAGTCAGAGCGACAACGAAGAAGGGGTTAAACTGTTGGAAAATCTGAGGAAGGATAGGCAATGTAGGGTCCATAGTACCATAATTGACTCCTAAAACCACAAGAGCCAAGGTAGCAATAACGCCTGAAATCAATTTGCCCTTGCCTGTCTTGGACTGGAACAGTGAGAAACCTGCATAAACGGTTACAATAAGAAGAGCCAGATTCCATACGCTGAAGCCAAGGCGATCCAGACCGGTTACCTCATGTGCCGTGTAGTCACGGGCGAAGAAGGTCATGGTAAGACCGTTCTGATGGAATGCCATCCAGAAGAAAATAACCACAGCGAATACCAGCAACAAAGCGACGATGCGTTCTTTGGTCTGTGCGGGAGTCAGCTCTTCTTCGTGTACATTGGCCGGTTTAGCCTGCTTGGAGTTGTAATCGGCATGTTTGAATGTAGAACGGAAAATAACATAAATAACCATAGAGGCAACCAGTGAGATACAAGCTACACCGAAACCATAGTTATAGGCTTCTGACAATTTATCAATATAGGTAGTACAGAAATCAGCCATGCTTCCTGTGAAATTCTGTGCGGTCTGCATGGCAGTCAGTGTGGCCTCGCCTTCGGCGGTAATCGTACCGTCCAGGAACTGGTGTGCCAAAGAAGGTATCTGGGGCACATAGCTGAAGCCTGCTTTGCCCAACACATAGTTGGTCATGGCAGTAGCGGCAGTCGGAGCGAACAGGGCACCGATGTTGATTGCCATATAGAACAAACTGAAAGCGGTATCACGTTTCGCGCTATACTCAGGAGCATCATACAGATTACCTACCATTACTTGCAGATTTCCCTTGAAAAGTCCGGTTCCCAAAGCAATTAGGGCAAGAGCGCCGAACATGGAATACAATCCGATATTGGTTGCCATCGGGATAGCCAGCAGCACATAACCGGCAAACATGATAACGATACCGGTAGTAACCATCTTGCCATAACCGAATTTATCGGCCAGGATACCTCCGATAAGCGGCATGAAATACACTCCTGCCAGGAAACTGGCAAAGATTGTTGACGTCGTGGCGGCTGTAAAGCCGAATTTCGCTTGCAGGAAGAGAGTGAAAATAGCAAGCATGGTGTAATAACCAAAGCGTTCGCCGGTATTGGCGAGAGCTAATGCGTATAAGCCTTTAGGCTGTCCTTCAAACATAGTTGATAAAGATTTAATTAATAGTTAGTATTCTTTTTTTGCAAAGATATAACTTTTAGTCTATCTGAAAAAAAAAGAGCCACAAATGTGACTCTTTTTGGCATATTTATTCGGTGAAAAAGGGAACAAATCTCTGCTTTCGTTTCTTTTATCAGGTCATCGGCCGCTATTTTTATCTGTAATCCGCGGATACCGGCACTGATATAAATGTACGGGAATGCGGTGCAAGTCTCGTGTATATAGGTGGGGAAATGCTTTTTCATGCCGATGGGAGAACATCCTCCCCGGATATATCCTGTCAGGGGAAGCAGCTCTTTCATGGGAATCAGGTCGCATTTCTTGTTACCTGAGACTTTTGCCGCCATTTTTAAATCCACCTCGTGCTCGCCGGGTATGACACAGACAAAATATCCGGATTTATCCCCATGAAGCACCAAAGTCTTGAAGACTTGTTCTATGTTCTCGCCCAAACTGGCGGCAACGTGAACAGCGCTGAGGTCGTTCTCGTCTACTTCGTATGGAATAAGCTCGTATGCTATCTTGGCCTTATCAAGCAGACGGGCTACGTTGGTTTTAGCTATTTTCTCTTTCATTGCTGGTATGCCGGTTAATTTTCCAATTCTTCTTTTATAAATTTCGGGGTATATCCTTTCTTGCTTCCGGCCACTTCCTCAGGAGTTCCGGCAGCAAGCACCTGTCCTCCGCCCCTTCCGCCTTCGGGACCCATATCGATGATGTAATCCGCCAGTTTGATCACGTCCAGGTTATGTTCGATAACCAGAACGGTATTGCCTTTCTCCACCAGTTTGTTCAGTACATTCATCAGCACACGGATATCTTCGAAATGAAGCCCGGTAGTAGGCTCATCCAGAATATACATCGTTTTGCCGGTATCACGCTTGGACAGTTCCGTAGCCAGTTTCACACGCTGGCTCTCTCCGCCCGACAAGGTGGTGGAGGGCTGTCCCAGTTTAATATATCCTAACCCCACCTCTTGCAGCACTTTGATTTTATTCAGAATCTGAGGCACATTCTCAAAGAACTCTACAGCACGATTGATGGTCATGTCCAGTACATCGGCTATGGATTTACCCTTATAGCGCACTTCCAGCGTCTCGCGGTTATATCGTTTGCCGTGACAAACCTCGCAAGGTACCAGCACATCGGGCAGGAAATTCATTTCGATGGTCTTGTATCCGTTACCGCCGCAAGCCTCGCAGCGTCCTCCGGTTACATTGAACGAGAAACGCCCCGGCTTATAGCCACGGATCTTCGCTTCGGGCAGACCGACAAACAGATTCCGGATATCCGAGAATACTCCTGTATAGGTGGCCGGATTGGAACGCGGTGTCCTGCCCAGCGGCGACTGGTCCACATTCACCACCTTATCTATATAGTCCAGTCCCTCCACACTGTCATAGGGCAGAGGTTCCTGCAAAGAACGGTAGAAATGCTGTGACAGGATGGGCTGCAAGGTATCGTTTATCAGCGTGGATTTGCCACTGCCGGACACCCCTGTGACGCAAATGAGTTTTCCCAAAGGAAATTCCACATCCACATTCTTCAGGTTGTTTCCTTTCGCCCCTCTCAGCCATAAGGATTTCCCGTTACCGGGGCGGCGTTCGGCCGGTATCTCTATCTTCATCTGTCCATTTAAGTACTTAGAGGTAAGTGTTTCTGTCTGAAGCATTTGTTTCGGAGTTCCTTGGAATACTACTTCCCCACCCAAACGGCCTGCCTTCGGTCCCATATCAACCACATAGTCTGCCGCCAGCATCATATCCTTGTCATGCTCCACCACGATGACAGAGTTACCTGTGTCACGCAACTTCTTCAAGGAGTTGATAAGGCGGAGGTTGTCCCGTTGGTGCAATCCGATACTCGGTTCATCCAGAATATAAAGCACGTTCACCAGCTGGGAGCCGATTTGAGTTGCCAGACGGATGCGCTGGCTCTCGCCTCCCGAAAGGGATACCGAGGTACGGTTCAGTGAAAGATAATCCAGTCCCACATCCAACAGAAACTTAAGACGGGTACGGATCTCCTTCAAAATCTCGGCGGCAATCATGCGCTGCTTGTCTTCCAGAAAAGGATCGACCTGTTGCAGCCAGTCATACAGTTCGTTGATATCCATGCTTGCCAGTTCATAGATGTTCTTGTCGTGGATACGGAAATGCAACGCCTCCTTGTTCAGGCGCGCGCCCTTGCATTCGGGACAGACATCGGTCTTGGCAAACTGTTCCGCCCACTTCTGGGCAGTGGCCGACGCATCTTTCTCCTGCATCATCTGGATGTACTTCACAATCCCTTCATAAGTTACAAAGTAATCGGAAGAGGTATGAATCAAGGTGCTCTTTATCTTGATACGCTCATCCGAGCCATAGAGTATTTCGTCTATCGCATCATCCGGCATATCCTTGACCGGTGTCTTGATCGTGAAAATCATAATTTTTCAAGCAGGGCCTCTATCTGCCAGAAAATCATGGCAATTTTTATATTTGCCCAAAGGAGCGATGGCTCCTTCGTAAATGGAAAGATTCCTGTCGGGAATCACTTTGTCCACATCAATCAGATTCACATAGCCCCAGACCCCTTACAACCGGGGGGCAGGCTCCCTGCGGAGAGTTAAACGAGAAATTATGAGGGGCAGGCTCTTTATAAGACAGTCCGGTGACAGGACACATCAACCGCTTACTGTAATGGCGCACCTCCCGGGTATCGGCATCATAAATCATAATCAGCCCCTCACCCTGCTGCATGGCAGTGGCAACGCTCTGTTTCAGCCGTTTGTCGTCCTTTTCCGATACGACCAGCTTGTCTATCACGACTTCGATATCGTGGTTCTTGTAACGGTCCAGCTTCATGCCGTGTATAATTTCGCGCACCTCGCCGTCCACGCGGACATACAGATAACCCTTTGCTTGCGCACTTGTTCGAAAAGTTCTTTGTAATGCCCCTTGCGGGTACGTACCAACGGGGCAAGCATGAATATCTTCTTACCCTGATAATCCCGGTGAATCAGGCCGATGATCTGTTCCTCGGTATATTTTCACCATTTTCTCTCCCGAAAGATAAGAATAGCAACTCCTGCACGGGCATAGAGCAAACGGAGATAATCGTATATCTCTGTCGTAGTCCCCCGACGGTAGAACGGGGATTCTTGTTCGTCGTTTTCTGTTCGATGGAAATTACCGGGCTGAGTCCTGTAATCTTATCCACATCGGGCGCTCCAACCTCCCAGGAAATTACGGGCATATGCGGAAAAGGTCTCAATGTATCTCCGCTGCCCTTCGGCGAAGATGGTATCGAATGCCAAAGACGATTTACCGCTTCCGCTCAATCCGGTTATCACCGTCAGGCTGTTCCGTGGAATTTCAACATCTATATCTTTCAAGTTATGTACACGGGCACCGTATACATTAATCAGTTCTTTTTACTTCACTCATAATCTTCTTACTCTGCGTAATCTTT
>ENA-OQES01000560-OQES01000560.1-human-gut-metagenome-genome-assembly--contig:-NODE-560-length-15657-cov-3.410303_pt1 | contig 15657 bp, 19 predicted proteins | sample MGYA00242798_ERZ504641 | MGnify/ENA primary metagenome ERZ504641 (study PRJEB26092, sample SAMD00036327) | human gut metagenome | host: Homo sapiens | study: EMG produced TPA metagenomics assembly of... | reverse complement strand
TATCAGCTTTTGGGACATTTACTAAAATTTCTCTGCGATATGGGCATTAGAAGCAATGACATGGAAAAACGACATTATTAAAATCCTATCAACACCTTGACTCTTTTTCAACAAGTACTGAGATCTTCCAATGGCTTTCTAGTTTATGCCAGACAATATCTGATAAAATTAATCTTTCAGCACAGAGTCGTCAAGAACATGTTTGTACTGCTACTATCAATTATATACACCAACAATTATCAAGACAACAACCTTATGTCTAAATGAAATTGCTAACAATGTTCATATTAGTACCGGCTCATCTTAAGTGCTCTGTTCAAAAAACAACGCCAGCAAAATATTTCGGATGTAATCACAGATATTCGGATTGAAACGGCCTGTAATCTATTGAAAAATACGAACCTTTCACTAAAAGAAATAAGTGCGAAAGTAGGATATTCAAATCAATACTACTTCAGTTCTTGTTTTAAAAAGAAAACCGGACAGACACCTTCATCCTATAGATAGTAGAATTTATATACCTTTTTTTATTGTTTATCAGTGTTATAATCTATAATTGTTTCATAAAAATACGGTTGCTGACGCCCAAAGCGCCAACAATAACAAAAAACTTAAGAGAGGAAACTATCATGAATTTTATTCAGAAAAATTTCAAAGGAATTCTGGTCTGCTTTCTGATTGCGATTCCATCCTGGCTGATTGGAAAAGCATTCCCGGTAATCGGCGGACCTGTCATTGCGATTCTCGCCGGAATGGTGATCACCTGCTTTTGGACTGAAAAAGGAACAGCCGAATCAGGAATTAAATGGACATCTAAAATTATTTTGCAGACTGCTGTTGTTCTGCTTGGATTCGGCATGAATCTCGGAGTTATCTTACAGACAGGAAAGCAGTCTCTTCCTATTATCATCAGTACAATTTCTACCTCTTTGATCATTGCATGGCTGCTCCGCAAGGTACTGAATGTTCCTTCAAACACATCTATCCTTGTTGGTGTCGGTTCTTCCATCTGCGGTGGTTCTGCGATTGCTGCTACAGCGCCTGTCATTGACGCCGATGACACAGAAGTCGCACAGGCGATTTCTGTTATCTTTTTCTTCAATGTTATCGCTGCTGTACTTTTCCCGGTGCTTGGAAATGCACTCGGCTTCGACACAACAAGCGGAAATGCTTTCGGTGTCTTTGCCGGAACTGCGATCAATGATACTTCATCCGTAACTGCTGCCGCCTCTACCTGGGACAGCATGTGGAATCTTGGAAGTGAGACACTTAATACTGCTGTCACAGTTAAACTGACACGTACGCTTGCAATCATTCCGATCACACTTGTGCTCTCACTAATTCGTGCGAAATCAGCCGCAAAAGACGGAAAATCATCCGGTAAGTTCAGCTTAAAAAGAGCTTTTCCAATGTTCATCCTGTACTTTATCATTGCGGCCGTCATTACAACTGTATGCATGAGCCTTGGGGTAAGTGCGGATGTATTTGCTCCGCTGAAAGAACTGTCTAAGTTCTTCATTATCATGGCTATGGCTGCGATCGGTCTGAACAGCAATGTTGTGAAGCTTGTCAAATCTGGTGGAAAGCCAATCCTTCTCGGTGCTTCCTGCTGGGTTGGAATTACAGTAGTCAGCCTTGCAATGCAGCATGTAATGCATATATGGTAAAATATTGATTTTTCCATTACATGAGATGTATAATCTTCTTTGACTTTAAATCTATTTAGGAGAAAACAGATATGAATAGCAAATCAAATTCTCAGGCGATGGAGACTGAAAAGATTCCGCGCCTTCTGGCACAGCTTGCAATTCCTGCGGTTGTCGCCCAGATCATCAATCTTCTATATAACATTGTAGACCGAATCTATATCGGACACATTTCCGGTGTTGGAGCCGCGGCATTAACCGGCGTTGGATTATTTACACCGATCCTTATGCTGATCAACGCTTTTGCTATGCTTGCAGGTTCCGGTGGTGCTCCGCGTGCTGCGATATCTATGGGAAAGAAAGATAATAAAACAGCTGCAAAAAATCCTTGGAAACTGTTTTGCACTTCTCATCCTTATGGCTGTCATACTTACTGTAGTCTTCTTTACATTTGCACCACAGCTGTTGACACATTTTTTGGAGCCAGCGAGAAGACACTGCCGTACGGAGTAGCATACGCAAGAATCTATATCCTTGGAAGTGTCTTTGTCTTAATCGTGATGGGAATGAATCCATTTATTACAACACAGGGATTTGCCAAGATCAGTATGATGACTACTGTGATCGGAGCTGTGATCAATATCATTCTTGATCCGATTTTTATCTTCGTATTCAATCTTGGTGTAAGAGGTGCCGCACTTGCCACTGTTTTAAGTCAGGCTGTCGGTGCAATTTGGATTCTTCGTTTCTTATCCGGGAAGAAGACGATCCTTCATCTTAGAAAAGAAAATTTCAGATTACAAAAGGATGTTATCTTACCATGCCTTGCACTTGGTATTTCCACTTTTGTCATGCTTTCTACAGAAAGTATTCTCTCCATCAGCTTTACTTCCAGTCTGTCAAGATATGGTGGAGACCTTGCTGTCGGAGCCATGACGATCATTACAAGTGTCAGCCAGCTTGCCACGCTGCCACTGCAGGGAATCTGCCAGGGCGGTCAGCCGATCATGAGTTATAACTTCGGTGCCGGCAATAAAGAGCGAGTAAAAAAAGCCTTCTTTACACAATTTAAGGTTTGTACGATTTTCACCAGCTGTTTCTGGCTGATCATGCTGCTGTTTCCTAAGCTGTTTGCAGGAATCTTTTCCAACAATACGGATCTGATCACTTATACCGCATGGGCGCTGAGAATCTATATGGCAGGTATTTTCTCCCTCGGATTCCAGGTTGCATGTCAGCAAAGTTTCATGGCATTGGGACAGGCAAAGGTCAGTCTGCTGCTCGCCTGCTTAAGAAAACTGATCTTGCTGATTCCGCTGATCTTTATCCTGCCACACTTTATTCAGGATAAGGTTTTTGCAGTCTTTCTTGCAGAACCGATCAGTGATATTGTTGCAGCCACAATCACAACAATCACATTCATGAGCCGCTTTAATGGAATTCTGAATAAAGGCAGTAAAATGAAAACCGTAGAATAAATTTTATCTAACTATTCTTTGACTCCATTTCATGATATAATTAATTTATCTGAAATTTATGAAACGGAGCCGTTAATATATGAAAAAAATCTAAAACTTTTATGGATGATCCTAAAACGTACGAAAGCAACCCAGATTCTTTCCGGTTATATCGTATTTCTCTTTGTATCCGCAGCCATCATTCAACTGGTAGAGCCTGACATCAACCACTATGGAGATGCCCTCTGGTATTGCTATGCGGTACTTTCTACCGCCGGGCTTCGGCGATATTGTTGCCATAACTTTCATTGGCAAACTGGTTTCGGTACTTGTCACAATCTACACGATCTTCGTTGTTGCAATCGTTACCGGTGTTGTTGTCAATTATTACGGACAGATTGTAGAGATGCAGCGTCGTGAAACGGCAATGATGTTCCTAGATAAATTAGAACGTCTCCCGGAACTTTCCAAAGAAGAACTGGAAGACATCTCAAAAATGGGTAAAAAAAGTTCCGCTGAGTTTTCACTCAACGGAATTTTTGTTTTCCACTTTTCTCTTATCAAATAAGGATAGGCATTTGCTGCCTGCTGCCGCAGCCACAAAAAGTCCATACGAACAATTTCACCGGATAGCATAGAAATAGAAGCATTGTAACGGCTAACGGCTTTTTTACATCGTTCCACCTAGAAGCGCCGCTGTAACAATTGCAGATGCGAAAACTAGATGACTCTCTACATTTCCGCAAATCAGCATTCCCACGCCATATCCCATGCATACACCTGCGAAGATAACCGGGAAGAAATGTCCTCCCTTCAAACCGAACTGTATACAAATATTTGTGAGAAGCACTTTCAAAAATGCAACTCCGATCAGTGCTAACGGAAGGTATTGACTATACTCTTTCATCAACACTCCCATCTGTTCTTCTCCCGAAAACATAACTGCCGGGATTAACATTCCACAGATTCCAAGACAAATTCCTGCGAGAACTTCTCGAAGAACTGCCGGTACCTTTTTCGCAGTTTTCTTCGTTATCTGATGTGTCTTTTCATAAAAAATCAGCTAACACGCATCCTGCAATAATATAGAGAAGTATTAATGCATAGTCCATCTTTCCGATCTCAACTGCCTCAAAGCTTGGAAAACCCAGAAAGTCCTGAACCGAATACTGCGGAAAGTCCTGCATAAATACCTGTTGCAGCAGCAATTGCGATTCCATAAATAAATATCTTTGATGAAATTCCTGCCGGAACAACAGTTTGTTCTGAATTATTCTCTTCTAAAGTGTTCTCTTCCACTTCAAATAATCCAAATAGCGGAGCATGGAATAAAACACTTAAGGATGCTGCTACCCCGATCTGGGAGTATTCCTTCGCATGCTGTCTGGCAAACTTCAGATTATCTCCTGCCCAGTAACACATTCCGACGATAATTCCGGTAAGCCCGGCTTCCGGACCTACACTACTTCCGATCAAAAAGCGGCAGCACTGCTGCGATCATCATGACAAGCATATTTTTGTAATCATAATGCTTTTCCGTTTTCACTTTTGCCATAACAGTTTCCATTTCTTCCGGATAATCTCCGTACACCTTCCGGAAGATACCGATAAGAAATGCACCAATCACACAGACCGCTATCGTATAGTATGGAAATGCAAAATGTTCAGGAATCCATTCCCAGATAAGATTCATCCCGACTGCCATAATCTTCAAAAGCGCCCAGACCAATCCGCCGGCAACTGCACCGATAATTGCGCAGAACAGCCAGAGCTCCAACTGATTTTTTATCTTTATATTTCTAATTTCTTTTTGACTATTCATCGATCTGTCCTTTACGTTTTCTATTTTTCAGATGTTTCTGCATCCGTATCTCTTACCTGCGGAATTAATGAAGCTGCCAGTTTTCCTTTTCCACGATGTTTCAAATATAAAATTCCAATGGCAGAAAATACAACGGCTCCGACAAAATTCACCATAAGATCTTTCATTGTATCTACGATTCCAATGTCTAAATATCCGCCCAGATTCCACGTCTCACCGTTGATCACAACAGACTGAACATCTACATGGATTGGGATATTTGCTCCTGTCGGATTCAGCTTCACTGAATTGATTGCCGGAACGATCCAGTCTTTCTGCATATCCAATCCGAAAAACCAATCCATACTGAATTCAAAGAACTCCCACAAAACACCAACTGTCATTGAAAAACAAAATGCAAAAAATTGCCACAAAGTATGGGGACATCTTAATTGAAAATCGATCACTTCTGTTGAATAAATCAATCAGCGCAAACCCGATTGCCGCCATCAGGAATCCATTCGTTGTATGCAAAATGGTATCCCATACCGGAATCTTTACATAAAATGCATTGATTTCTCCAAGTATCTCTGCTGAAAAGATAAAAATCAGAATAACCGTTTCCAGACCAACCGGAATTGTCACTCCAAGTTTCTTGTCGATAAACTGTGGCACCATAAACAAAATCAATGTTAGAATTCCAAGAAACATATTGTGATAGTTTCCTAAAAATGAATTGTCTGATAATGGAGACAATAACCAACATTGTCAGTACCATCTGGACCCTTGTTCTATTTCTTGCTTTTTTGACTTAATTCACTCATTTCTCACTCTCCTTTTCTCTCAACACATTGCGGTCAGAAACACTTTTTATTACATGTTTAAGATATACCGCATCTGTTTTCATAATATACTAATTTTATCTTTTTTTCAACAAAAGGTGTCAGGCCGAAGTTTAAAATAACAGCTTCCACATATGCCTGACACCTTTCTATCTATCGTTTATAGATTCACTTTAATTTTACTTCTGTTTTCTTCTTCTAATAACATAAATCATTCCACCGATCACTGCAATTGATCCTGCAATCATCAGAATCCAGATGTAACTGATGCTGTCCCCTGTCTTTGCTGTTTTCACCTGTTTTCCTGACACTGAAGTTCCTGTTGGTTTCTTTCCTGCAGTACCTGTCGATGTTTCCTTTGAATCGGTTGGATTCTTTGTTTCTTCTTTCTTCACAATCTGGTAATCTATCTGATAGTCTGTATCCTCTCCGTGAAGCACATAATTATAACATTGCTCGCCTGTCAATCCGACAATACTTGCTGTATATTTTCCAGGTTCCACAGCGTTTCCATCTTCTACTACTGCCTTACATTCATCTTTAAACAGTACTCCTGATAATTCTGCTGTAACATTCACTTCTTTTCCTGTATAGATGATAGTTCCGTCTGTATTCCATACAACATCTACCGGTTTTGGCTGTACGATCAATATTCCTGGTTCAAATGTAACCGCATAGTTTTGATTTTCTACTGTTGTTGGAGCCTTTTCTGTTATTTCATAAGTACCAACTTCACAGGTCTCTTTCTCTGCATCTCCTGCGGTCAATGTGACATTTATTTTCAGATCCTCTATCTGATCATCCCCTGCCAGACTTCCATCACTGATTGACCAGGTATACTCTGTGATCGTCTGTCCATATTCTTTCTCCATACGATCCGGTCTGATCGTAATGCTTCTTGGTTTTACTGTTACAGGAATATTTGATGTAACTGTCTTGTAGTTCGGATTAGCCGGTGTGAAGATCATCTCCTGTTCACTTTGATTCTCTGCTACTGTAAGCATTGTCGTATCGTCTGCAAAACGGAATACACCTTCTCCCGACTGACCGGAAAGTGTTGCTTTCTTTAAGCTGTCTCCATAAATCACTTCTGCTGCCGGGAAAGTCACTTCTGGATCTGCCTGCAAAATCTCATATTCCCATACATGCACGCGGTTTGTGCCGGAAAAGATATAGTTTTCATTGGTCAGACCTATTGCAAGCGCCTTATAATTTCCAACTTCTGTATGATCTGCATTGAGCAGTTTTTTAATCGCACAACTATCCTTTTCTAAAAGGCTGTCTGCTTTCACGTTTGCCTCTATTCCACATGCATTTCCTGTATATGTATACTGTGCTGCCGCATTCCATTCTATCTCTGCTTCCTTTGGTGATACATTAAGGAATGCCGGAAGAACTACAACATCATAATTCGTATTTGTCGCATTGTCTTTCAGGATGACATATCTTCCTGCGTTTCCATATGCGCCAAGAATGTCATCTCCATCTTCATCTGTTATGCTTCCTGTCAGAACATCTTCCGGTTCGATGGTTGTTGCTTTCAATGTCAGTCCGAGACTTTCAACAGTATCTCCCGGAAGAAGTTTCGCCCTTTCTGAATCACTGATCGTAAATGTAAGATCTGCGCTGGTCAACTCATCTCCATATGTCTTTGTTTTCTTTTCTGCACGGACAATGATTCTCTGTGCACTACTGACTGCTCCATTTTCGAATGTAGTATTTTCTGCTGTGCTGCTTTTGGAACCTGTTGTTTCCATTGTGTTCACTGGATTGATATCAAGATCGTATTCTTTCAAATGAATCCAGTTTACCTTGAATCCGCCTACTGTTTCCGGACAATCAATCTTATAGCTTCCTGCATCGATTGTCTCATTTAATGACTGTCCTGTCTCCTGGATTCTCATTTCATCCGTAACATTTGCAAAAAGTTCTTCCACTTCATCTGCGCTCAGTGTTTCCGTTGGTGCAACAACGTATGACATCTTCGGAGTTTCACCATAGGAAATTTCTTCATATCCGAGATACGCTGTGATCACTTCTGACTTATTCACTGTTTTTACCGGAACCCACATAGTAACAGTTTTGGTATTTTTTCATTATCTGCCGGCAGGAAAGTCAGTTCAAATTTTGTCTGATCTGCTACTTCCTGATCTGTCACAACATGAGCTGCATCTTCAAACTTCCATGTTCCTGCCGGTGCATTTTTCAATCCCTTTCAATGTAGCTTCTGCCAATGTCTGACCATATTCAACTTCTACTTCCGGTGTAGGAAGCTTTGGTTCAAATATCATGTTGCTGTTTGTCTCATAGATCAACCGTGACATTGGTTCATCAATAAAGTTAAGCATTACTGTTCCGAGGAATCGGGTGTCAATACAATTGTCTTCGTCTTTAAATAATCTCGGATTAATTTCCTGTGTCAATCCTAACGGTGCTCCTTGTGAGCAAGAGGTATAATTAAATACCCAAGAATTGTACTCGATCGGATGGCTTGTATCCTGTCCTGTTGTCTGCTTCATCGTTTCTAATATATACGGCCACTTCTCACTTCCATATGTATTATATGCATCCTGAATATACACATGATTTTTTCCATCATCATATAACTTGTACGCATATTTATAATCTTTATATTTTATGTCATCCCAATTCGTAAGGTTAAATCCCATCGCACGTTCAACCGAACTGTCGTAGTTCTTGGTCAGATTAAATCTTCGAAGAAATATGATTTTTCCCCTTGCTTCCTTCATTGATGGGATATCCCCTCCACTGTAGACCTTGTCCTTATTTTTTTCCAATAAATTCAGCGACCGCATGCTCTAATCCAATTGTAGAACCGGCATCTGGTTTTACTGTAAGAATGACTGTTTCTGACTTATGCTTCTCTAAGAAACCGCGAGAAGTATTGAGGATTGACTGTAATGTAAGATCGTTTCCGCATTTTTTTCCTGACACTGCCATAATTCGCCTCCATGTACAATCTTTACGTCTGCCGCAGAAGCATCATCTTTTGTCGCATTTGCACGGATATCAAAACTGCGAGCCCCCATATTCAACTGCTCATCATAATAAAGATTCTGACATGATGTAATAGATACACTTGGAACCAAATCTTCCACAACCCCTGCTGTCCCGGTATCGTGTGTTGCCGGAATATTAATTGAAGACAGTAGTGCCTCATCTGGGATGCCTGCCATCCATTCATTCGCATAACTGTAAGCTGTTTCAGCTGTATTACCTGCTAAAATAGATAACTCTACATTCATTCCCTCTTTCCCAAACACTAAACTTGGGACTCTATTTTCGATATACCATCCAGTTCTGGCATTCTGAATTTTATATGTACCATCTTTCTGCTTAAAAAATCGCCACAATTGACTTGTATTCTGATTCCTGTCAAATTTTTCAGTCGTCCAGATATTCACGCTTGCCCAAAGTTTTCCTGATTCTCCTTCTACATCTAAAGATAAATTTGTTTTGCTTTCACCATCAGAGACTGCATCTATTTGATAAGCATGATACTCTGGTATCCATTTCAATTTCCATTTACTGGTTATTCCCATTACCTGAAACGTTGGACAAGATCCTGGAACCGCTATATTACTTGCTCTATTTAAAGCATCAAGTTTTCCTGCTTCATGAATTTCACAAATAGCACTTGTATCTTCTTCTTTTAAAACCTGACTTTCTTTTCCTGTGAGTGGAACTACGGATTTTGTGATCAGCCAGACTTTTCTGTTGCTCTCATCTGTCTGGATGATTTTCGGATTGTTATTATTCAGTTTTCCTTCATATCCGATCCATTTTCCACTGTTTCTATTCTTAATATAGTATCTCGCATTTCCATTTGCATCATTACCGATATAATAAAAGGCAAACTGGCGGTGATTATTTCCCTTTACTTCACTGTCTGAAGACTCCCATAAATGAAGTACTGCACCGCTGTCTTTACTTTTACCATCCACGTCTGCAAAACGATCCGTTCCATCTACTTTAATATGTTTAATCCCATACCATTCATTTTCTATATGATCTAAACGGAAACGACAATTATTTCCTTCCGAACTATCCAAATGAACAACACTGTTTTTTTTCCTGCATTATCATTTACATTCCAACGGTAGTCTTTGTTTTCTTCCAATGTAATAAATAATTCACTATTTGTCTCCATCTCTGTTGACATACTTCCACTGGAATCTGCCGCTTTTACACTGATTGGAATCCCCGTAAGTGCTATCGTCATACATATGAGCGCTGCCATTATCCTTTTTATTGTTTTCATATCCGTTTTTTCCTCCTCATTTGTATTTTGCTATATTATCGGCAATCATATTTCTTATCATTATATTTTTGATACCAGATTTTTCAATATTTTTGGCATGAACTGTCTGAAAATGGCACGAATCGGTATTCTGTGGTATACTAATCCTATGTCAAAACGTTTGTATTTATTTTGAATAAATACAAATCAGGGAGGATATTCGTATGTTAATCGCTATTGTTGATGATATTGCAGAAGAGCGTATTCTGCTTCGAACACGATTAGAAAATATATTAGATCAGAAAAAGTGTAGAGTTTCATTGCTATGAATATGAGAATGGAGAAGCATTTCTCAAGGCTTCAAAAGAACATGACTTCACAGTTTTATTTTTGGACATTTATATGAACGGGGCAAATGGAATTGAAATCGCCCGTGAATTTAGAAATACCAACAAAGACTGTCTGTTGATTTTTACTACAACATCCCTGGATCATGCACTGGAAGGTTTTAAAGTACGTGCCATGCATTATCTGGTAAAACCTTATACGGAAGAAGAACTGTCTTCTTTAATTGATGAAATCCTGCCCCGGATTCCGGCTTCGGAGAAAAAACCTGACAGTAAAAGTAAATGGAAGTGATCTTCAGATACCATTTAAAAATCGATCATTCACGCAGATCATTTTTCTCATATGATCCATATTCATACAACAAAAGAAAAAGAACTTGTCATCCGACAGTCTTTTGGGACTTTTACTTCTCCATTAAAAGAAGATTCCCGCTTTTTTATCTGCAACAGAGGGACGATCATCAACATGGAACATGCTGTTGATTTTGACGGAACAATGTTTCTTTTAGATGATGGAAGCAAGATCGTTGTCAGTAGAGAACTGTGCAAACCTGCACGACAACACTTTATGAATTATCTATTTCAAAAGGAGGGATTTTGATGCGGACTTTAATTTTCCAGACTTTGGAATTTACAGTTTTGATTCCTGGTGTGCTGCTTGCCTATCTGCCGGTAAGATCATCTCTGAAGCAAACACCTAAGAAGCTGGCTGTCTGGATGCTTCCGCTTCTTATTATATGCTCTTGTTTTTGTGGTTTTGCATGCTATAGATTCCATTTGTCAACAAGATCTGTTCTTCTTCCTCTTTTATTTGTTCTATTTGTTCTATATCATAGCACTTTATTAATTTCACTTTGGAAATCTGTCAGCATCTTTCTTGCCGTCTGTGCAGTTTTTTCCTGCTTTAACAGCCTTTCCAGAGCTGCTTCTGCAATGTTGAATTTTGGTTCTGAACACCTTGCATTTTCCGATTTTTCTACTTTTGGAATCCTGTATAATCTTTTCTGCATTCTTTTCGTCCTTCTCATATGGTATCCAGCCTCCCATTCCGTCAAAGAAATGGTAGAAGATGAAAATCTTGCTCAGACCTGGTATGTTTTCTGGATTCTCCCGGTTCTGGTCATCGGATTGAACCTTGCTTTGATTCCAAAATATAACACCATCCTGCACACACAGCGTTTTCTGCGTGGATACATAGTGATTGTTTATGCTCTTCTACTCATCCTTGCATTATTTTACTCGATGTTTTTAAATGATGGCTAATATCCTGAATAAAAACAAAAAACTTCAGCAGGAAAATCTTTTTCTTTCTGTACAACAGGAACGATATGAGAATTTAAGAAGTGCGATAGAAGAAGCCAGACAGGCTCGACATGATATTCGTCATCATTTTATACAACTATCTGCTATGGCCAAAGACGGTGATTTAGAAAAGATCAAAAAATACCTGCAAAATGCATTGGATAAAATTCCCACCCTTGATTATCACTTCTGTGAAAATCAGTCTGTTGATAACGTAATCGGATATTATTATGCACTTGCCCAAAAAGAAGAAATTCCATTTGATGCCCGTGTTGATCTTCCAAAAGAACTTTCCGTAGATGAAATGGATCTCTGTCTTATTCTTTCCAATCTATTAGAAAATGCATTGGAAGCCAGTCGCAAAACTGCCGCTGCGCAGCAGCGGATATCGTTGGAAATCTATCAACATTCTGCTTCTATTCTTTTAATTCGGGTAGAAAATAATTTTGACGGAACGATCAAAGAAAAGAACCATCTGTTCCATTCCACCAAGCGAAAAGGTCTGGGAATCGGTACCCAGTCTGTCCGCAGAATGGCAGAAACGAACGATGGTTCTTGTATTTTACTTATGAAGATGGAGTCTTTACCGCAAAGGTTATGCTTCGCGCTGACCTTTAAAAGGCTATGCTTTCTTTCTTCCTCTTACTGCTGCCACGATCATGCAAAGAAGAATTGTCAAAACCATATCCGGAAGTGTATTTCCAAGCAGCATATCAATATTCATCAGAACACGGTATCAAAATGAAGCCGGCCAGCCAGATCAACAGATTACACCAATCGAATCCTGTTTCCGACTTTTTTCTTTTTTCAGAATAAAGAAATCTGCAATCTGCACTGCGATCATTGGCGCAAATACAGAGCCGATCAGATACAGGAAATCTGTGATATCGTCCATCGGATAGACAATTGCTCCGATGGTACCGATCACTGTTACAACTACAGCAACGTATTTTCCTTTAAGTCCTGCAAAGATGGATTCACTTGAAATTCCTGCTGAATAAGCATCCAGGAAAGTGGTTGTAACTGTTGAAAATACAATAATCAGAAGACCTGCGATTCCAAGTCCTGCTTTTACCATGATCTGTGCGATATCACTTTCTCCTGTAAACAATGCAGCACCCATTCCGACCAGATACATAAAACAGCTTACAACTCCATAAACAACTGTACTGACTGCGGTTGCCTTCACAGGTTCTTTCGCCTCTCTTGTATAATCACTGATCAACGGAAGCCAGGACAATGGCATTGCAACCGCAAGTTCTACTGCTGCTCCAAAGGAAAATGTCTCATCGGTAATGGATGTAACTACAGTTCCATCAAAGAAAATAATCTTAAAAAGAATCAATGTAAGAATAAAAAGTGCTGCCATCGCAACTGTATTTACCTTTCCAAGATTCGTAATTCCGATCAGAATCCATACAATGATCAATGCACCTATTACCAGACACCATACCCAGTGTCCCACTGTAAAGATGCCTCCTGCTGCCAGTGCTCCATCATAGATCATAATTGCAGTCCATCCGACAAGCTGAAGCACATTCAGGATTGCGAAAAGCTGTCCTCCATGACTTCCAAAGCTGTCTTTTACTGTCTCCATGGCACTTTTTCTTGTCTTACCGCCAATCACTCCAGCCAGAAACAACATGATACATCCAATCACATGTCCTACCAGAATGGCTGCCAGCCCTCTGCCAAATCCAAGAGCTGCAAAATATGTCCCTGTAAGAATTTCAGCAATGGAGACTCCTGCTCCAAACCAGATTAATCCGTTCTCAAATAATGATGTTCTTTTTTCCATAGTTTATGCCTCTGCTTCTTTTGTATATTCATTCTGGATAGCAAATCCATGATCCATTGGACCGCTTCCCTTCCCAAGGTCAAGCATTGCTGCCAGTGCCCCGGAGATATACTCTTTCGCACGCTCCACAGACTCCTCCAATGAGAATCCTTTTGCAAGATTAGAAGCAATCGCAGAAGACAATGTACAGCCTGTACCATGAGTATTCGGATTATCAATTCTTTTTCCGTTAAACCATCGATACGCTCCATCTGCATACAGCAGATCATTCGCATCATTTAAGTTATGTCCACCCTTGCAGAGTACTGCACAGTGATATTTTTCTGAAATTTCTTTCGCCGCATCGATCATCTCTTCTGCACTTGTGATCTTTCTTCCGATCAACTCCTCTGCCTCCGGAATATTCGGAGTCAGTACACTTGCAAGCGGGAATAATTCTTCCTTCAATGTATCCGCTGCATCATCACTGATCAACTTCGCTCCGCTTGTTGCTACCATAACAGGATCTACTACAATATTCTTTGCTTCATACTGACGCAGCTTCGCTGCAATAACTTTGATCAGTTCTTTATCTGAAACCATCCCGATCTTTACGGCATCCGGATAGATATCTGTAAAGATACTGTCAAGCTCCTGTCCTAAAAACTTCCGGTGTTGCATTTAATATAGAAGTAACACCTGTTGTATTCTGCGCTGTCAATGCAGTAATCGCACTCATTGCATATACTCCATTGGTGATCATTGTCTTGATATCAGCCTGGATTCCTGCGCCTCCGCTAGAGTCACTTCCGGCGATTGTAATTGCTGTTTTCATGTTCTCGTCCTCCTTCTATTATAAATAAAATAAACCATCCAGATCCACTTTCCGAAATGCTGCACATTTCATCTAAACATCCGCTTGGCTCTGAACAGTTCAAAAATTGGGTACAAAAAAAGGCGGGTGATGGGAATCGAACCCACGTATCCAGCTTGGAAGGCTGGTGTTCTACCATTGAACTACACCCGCGTGTCTTGTGTTATCTCTGACACGAGTTATATCTTATCATACATGCCAGAGATATGCAAGCACAAATTTAAATTTTTCTAAATACTTTAGATTTTTCGTATCTACCTTATTACAATTTTTGCAATTCCATCAATTTCTTTCTTAATCTCATATTTTCCTCTTCTGCTTTATCAGCTCTTTGTTTTTCTTCTTCCGTTCTTTGCTTTTCTTCTTCTATCTTCTGCTTCTCTTCTTCTAATTCTCTTGCAATGTTCTCCTTCGCTTGAGCCACCTGTTCGGCTACTTTCTCTGCCACCTGTTCGGCTACTTTCTCTGCCACTTGTTCTTCGACCTGTTTTGCAACACTTGCCTTTACTTGTGCCAATTCTTCTTCCATCTCGTCAATCATCAACTTCACTGTATTGCGATCCAAAATCTCAAGTTCTTTCGAAAACATCTCCATCATTCCTTCCATATTAAGACAGAGTGTATAGATTTCTTCATAAATCTTCTGAAAATCCGAATTCTGATTCAAAAGTTTAATAATCATCTCCGGATCATCCTGACTAAGAAATACGAGCCACTCTTCCAATCTATTTTTTGATCTTTCTGTTTTCATTTTGAATTGATGTCACCAAAATGTCAAGACATATAAAAGTATATTCTTGCAGTAATTCACTTCTACTCCTGTATCACTTTTTTGTTCGCAATGATGAATATATATTTCTTTCGAAAATCCTGCGGAAATTCAGCACTGCTCTTTTCAAATAATACAATTGTATAGACTTTCTGAATTCTCTTATAAGTAAATGAATTTCCTAATTCTGCGCGCACTCGTTTATACTGTCGTAACAATAAATCGGAAGAATAACAGGCACTTCTCTGTCCGGGAAATAAATATCCCATTTTTTGTACTTCAACATTTGCTATACTACCATCTTCAAACTGAACAACAATGTCCATAATCAATAAGGAACTCTCCGCTGCAATACGCGCCGATTCATTCGGAAGTACTTTTAAGATTCTAATTTTTCTTCCTAATATTTCTGATAGAAAATCATTTAACCTTTCAGGTCTGGTGTCCGGATTCATAATAACTTTAAAATAGGTATCATAGAGAAGTTTTACACCTTTCACCCCAGTGCAAATGTCAAGATATTCCTGTTGGTATTTTTCTTCCCATCCACAAAATGTCTTCCACATTTCCGGGCTATTGCG
>ENA-OQES01000558-OQES01000558.1-human-gut-metagenome-genome-assembly--contig:-NODE-558-length-15688-cov-3.597198_pt1 | contig 15688 bp, 20 predicted proteins | sample MGYA00242798_ERZ504641 | MGnify/ENA primary metagenome ERZ504641 (study PRJEB26092, sample SAMD00036327) | human gut metagenome | host: Homo sapiens | study: EMG produced TPA metagenomics assembly of... | reverse complement strand
AATAAAAACAGAAATATTAGTAATAAAATAATAATTATTAATTAAAACTACATTTATCATAGCATATTTTTTTACGGAAAACAAGGAAAAACGAGGTTTTTTTAATTGAAAAAAATTGAAGAAAGCATCTTGAAAAAAAACGAAAAACCATGTACTATTAATAAAGTTGAAAAATATTAATAAATTCAATGAATATTGCTGAAATCTGACAGTTTTTTCGAGTTTGACAAGACATTTTATCCATGTTTAAATAAAGCCATAAACAAAACAACGAACAAAACAACAAACAATGTTTTAGGAGGAAGTAAGTTATGAGATTTTTCGTGGATACAGCAGATGTAGATCAGATTCGTAAAGCAAATGATATGGGAGTTATCTGTGGAGTTACAACAAACCCTTCACTGATCGCTAAATCAGGAAGACAGTTTGAAGATGTGATCAAAGAGATCACTTCTATTGTAGATGGAGCTATCAGTGGTGAAGTAAAAGCTACAACAACTGATGCAGAAGGAATGATCAAAGAAGGAAGAGAAATTGCTAAGATTCATCCAAACATGGTAGTTAAGATTCCTACAACGATCGAAGGATTAAAAGCTACAAAGGTATTATCTTCTGAAGGGATCAAAACAAATTCTGACATTGATCTTCAATCCAAACCAGGCTTTATTAGCAGCAAGAGCTGGAGCAACATATGTATCTCCATTCTTAGGAAGACTGGATGACATTTCTCAGAACGGATTAGATTTAATTGCAGACATCAGAGAGATCTTTGATGCAGCAGGAGATATCGATACACAGATCATTTGTGCAAGTGTACGTAACCCAATCCACGTAACAGAATGTGCTAAGATGGGAGCAGACATTGCAACAGTACCTTACAACGTATTTGAACAGATGATGAAACACCCATTAACAGATCAGGGAATCGTAAAAAATTCCAGGCAGATTACAAAGCAGTATTCGGAGAATAAGAAAGGGTGGTAGATACAATGACAACCGCAGAATTAAAGAAAACAGCAAATGAGGTTCGCAAAGGTATCATTAAGTCAACACATGCTGCCAAATCCGGACATCCGGGTGGATCTTTATCAGCAGCTGATGTATTTACATATTTATATTTCGTTGAGTTAAACGTTGATCCTAAGAATCCAAAAGATGAAAACAGAGATCGTTTCGTATTATCTAAAGGACATGTAGCTCCTGGATATTACTCAACATTAGCAGAAAGAGGATTTTTCCCAAAAGAAGATCTGTTAACATTAAGACATGTAGGATCTTACTTACAGGGACATCCTGATATGAAGAAGATTCCAGGCGTAGATATGTCTAGTGGATCATTAGGACAGGGAATCTCTGCCGCAGTTGGTATGGCACTTGCTGCAAAACTTCAGAATAAAGACTATCGTACATATACACTTCTTGGTGATGGTGAGATCCAGGAAGGACAGGTATGGGAAGCTGCAATGTTTGCAGGATCCAGAAAACTTGATAATTTAGTAGTTATCGTTGATAACAACGGATTACAGATTGATGGACCAATTGATGAAGTAAACTCTCCATATCCGATCGGAGCTAAATTCGAAGCATTTAACTTTAATGTGGTTGAAATTGATGGTCACGACTTTGATCAGATCGCTGATGCGTTCAAACAGGCAAAAGAATGCAAAGGAAAACCAACAGCGATCATTATGAAGACGATCAAAGGTAAAGGTGTATCCTTTATGGAGAATCAGGTTTCATGGCATGGTTCTGCACCAAATGATGAACAATGTAAACAGGCACTGGAAGAATTAGAAAAGGTGGGCGAGTAAGATGGCAGAAGTAAAGAAGATTGCGACAAGAGAAAGCTATGGTAATGCTTTAGTTGAATTAGGACAGGAAAACCCTAATGTTGTAGTTTAGATGCTGACTTAGCCGCTGCAACAAAAACAGGAATGTTTAAGAAAGCTTTTCCAGAAAGACATATTGATTGTGGTATCGCAGAATGTAATATGATCGGTATCGCTGCTGGACTTGCAGCAGCAGGAATGACTCCATTTGCAAGTAGTTTTGCGATGTTTGCAGCAGGACGTGCATTTGAGCAGGTAAGAAACTCTGTTGGATATCCACATTTAAATGTTAAGATCGGAGCTACTCATGGTGGTATTTCCGTAGGTGAAGACGGAGCTACACATCAGTGTTGTGAAGATATTGCATTAATGCGTACAATCCCTGGAATGACAGTGATCGTTCCATCTGATGATATTGAAGCAAAAGCAGCAGTAAAAGCTGCAGCAGCGATGGAAGGACCTGTTTATATGAGATTCGGACGTCTGGCTGTACCAGTGATCAACGATGAAGATTACAAATTCGAGATCGGAAAAGGGTAAAGTCTTAAGAGAAGGAACAGACGTAGCGATCATTGCTAATGGATTATGTGTTGCTGAATCCTTAGATGCAGCTGAGAAATTAGCAGCAGAAGGAATCAATGCTCAGGTAATCAATATGGCAACTGTAAAACCATTAGATACAGAACTTGTATTAGAAGCAGCGAAAGCAACTGGTAAAGTTGTTACAGTAGAAGAACATTCTGTAATCGGTGGATTAGGAAGTGCTGTATGTGATGTATTATCTGAACAGCTTCCAACACCAGTATTAAAGATCGGTGTGAATGACGTATTCGGACATTCAGGACCAGCAGTAGAACTGATCAAAGAATTCGGATTAGATGGTGACAGTATCGCTGCCAAGGTAAAAGAATTTGTAAAATAGATTTTCTTTTAAGCATAATAAACCAAGAATAAAAAGCAGTACACTTGTTTTTGTAGCAGGTGTACTGCTTTTGTGTTATGATGAAAATGATTTTAAGATCAAAACAATTTACAAAAAGGAGAGGTGAATGAATATGTGGACAAGAAGTGAATTGAAGGAACGAGGGAAGGCAGCACTGCATCGCAATTATTGGATCGTTGTGCTTGCAACACTTGTAGTGACAGCATTAACGGGAGGAACTGGTAATGCAGCAGGGAATGGTTCCCTGCAGGAAGGAAGTAATATAGCAGCAGGAAATGGTGATGCGGCATCAAGTTTGATACAAACATTATTTTCATTTTTTGGAGTTGCAGGTGATATGATCTATAAAAATCTGATAGGTCCGATGTATAATGGAATGTATGTGTCATTTATTCTGATCTTGATCATAACAGCCTTTAGTGTAGGTTTGTTGTTTAAGATTTTTGTAGGAAACCTGTTTGAAGTTGGAGGCTGTCGTTTTTATGAGGAGAACAGCGAACATAAGACAAGAATCGCATTGATCGTTGATGGATTCCTCAATGGTGCATACTTAAGAAATGTTGCTACGATCTTTTGCAGGGATCTTTATACAGTGCTGTGGACGTTGTGTTTAATTATACCAGGAATCGTGAAAAGTTATGAATATAAAATGATCCCTTACATTCTTGCGGAAAACCCTCGGATATCAAGGAAGAGAGCGTTTGAGATCAGTAAAAATATGATGGATGGAGGAAAAATGGAATGCATTCGTACTTGATCTGTCATTTATCGGATGGAATCTGTTATCAACGATCACATTTGGGATTGTAGGAGTTTTATATGTGAAATCCGTATGTTAATACAACATGGGCAGAATTTTATAAAGTCATGAGGGAAAACGCATTGGAAACAGGAAATGCAACAAGAGAAGAACTGATCGGGCTTAGAAAAGAAGCAGATATTTAAGAAAAACTTCATTGATTCTATATTTGATAGACGATCGTAATCATGGTATAATGTCAGGTGGTAAAAACAAAAACGATACGATGCAAGGAGTATTAAGATGGGAAAATATTTTGGAACAGATGGGTTCCGTGGAGAAGCAAATATAAATTTAACTGTAGAACATGCATATAAAGTTGGACGTTATATTGGATGGTATTTTAACCAGAAGTCAAGCAGCAGAGCAAAGATTGTCATCGGTAAGGATACAAGAAGAAGCAGCTATATGTTTGAGAATGCTTTAGTAGCAGGATTGACAGCATCTGGAGCAGATGCATATATGCTTTATGTAACAACGACACCAAGTGTGGCTTATGTCGTAAGAACAGAACAGTTTGACTGTGGGATCATGATCTCAGCAAGCCACAATCCATACTATGATAATGGAATCAAATTGATCAATGCCAAAGGGCATAAGATGGAAGCAGAAGTTGAAAATGAGATCGAAGCATATATTGATGGGGAGATCATGAAATCCCATTTGCAACAAAGAAAGAGATCGGACGAGCAAAAGACTATGCAGCCGGAAGAAATCATTATATCGGATATCTGATCTCTACAGCAACAAGATCATTTAAAGGTGTCAAAGTCGGATTAGACTGCTCTAACGGAAGCTCATTTGCGATCGCAGAGAATGTATTTAAAGCACTTGGTGCAGAGACACATGTGATCAATAATGAACCAGATGGAACAAATATCAATACAAACTGTGGATCTACACATATCGAGATCTTACAGGGATATGTAAAAGAAAACCACTTAGATGTTGGATTTGCATATGATGGAGATGCAGACCGTTGTATCGCAGTCGATGAGAATGGACAGGTTGTCGATGGAGATCTGATCCTTTATGTATGTGGACAGTATCTGAAGAAACACGGAGACTTGAACAATAATACAGTTGTTACAACTGTAATGTCCAATCTTGGATTATATAAAGCGTTTGATGCAGCAGGAATTGCTTATGAGAAGACTGCTGTTGGAGATAAATATGTTAATGAGAATATGGTGAAGAATGGTCACGCATTAGGTGGAGAACAGTCTGGACATATCATTTTCAGCAAGTTTGCAACAACAGGAGATGGTATTTTAACATCCTTAAAGATCATGGAAGCAATGATCGAGCAGAAACAAAGCCTTGCACAGTTAGCAGAACCCGTTGAGATCTTCCCACAGATCCTTGAAAATGTCCGTGTATATGACAAAGCAGTTGCACAGGCAGATGAAGACGTACAGAAAGCAGTTAAGGAAGTAGAAGCAGAACTTGGAGATGAAGGAAGAATTCTTGTACGTGAAAGTGGAACAGAGCCATTAGTACGTGTTATGGTCGAGGCAAGAAGCCATGAGATCTGCCGAGAGAAAGTAGATAAAGTGGTCAAAGTTTTAAGAGAGAAAGGTCACGTAATCAAATAATCTATGGAAAAATTATATGCGGATATAATTATTAATATTTCACATGAGGCACTGGATAAGGTGTTTGCCTATAAGGTGCCTTTTTCCATGATCAAGGATATTCGGGTGGGACAGCAAGTCGTTGTCCCATTTGGACGTTCTAATAAGGAACAGACGGGATATGTAGTCAACCTTTCACGGACAGTTGACTATGATGAGAGTAAAGTCAAAGAAATCTTAAGGATTGAGACGGATCATGTTGGTGTGGAGTCAAATATGATCGAGTTAGCTGCGTGGATCAGAGAGAATTATGGATCAACAATGATCCAGGCATTAAAAACTGTACTTCCAGTGCAGGAAAAAGTTGCACGAAAAGCGAGAAAATACATTGAGCTATGCATTGAGAAAGTGCATGGACCAGCGATGCTTGATGAATATTTCAGTAAGCATTATGTGGCGAAAGCAAGACTTCTTGCAGCTTTATTAGACCATGGGAAGATCTCATGGGAAATGGCATCGAAAGATCTAAAGATTTCAAAAAGTACAGTAGACAGCATGGAAAGAGAAGGAATTCTTCATGTTGTGACAGAATATTATTACCGGAATCCTGGAGAGTTCAGTATAGCAAAAGCAGAAGCGCATGTGTTAAATGAACAGCAACAGGAACTGATCGATGAATTTCGGGAAGATTTTTTAAGAGAAGACCACAAAACCTATCTTTTACATGGAATCACAGGAAGTGGGAAGACAGAAGTTTATCTCGCAGCGATCGAAGAAGTGATCAAACAAGGAAAACAGGCAATCGTCCTGATTCCAGAGATCGCACTGACTTATCAGACGGTTACAAGGTTTACCAAACGATTTGGAGAGCGTGTATCAATTCTGAATTCACGATTATCCAAAGGTGAGAGATACGATCAGTGGCTTCGTGCACAGAGGGGGGACGTGGATGTGATCATTGGACCACGCTCTGCATTGTTTGTTCCATTTTCGAATCTTGGGCTGATTGTGATCGATGAGGAACATGAAGGCAGTTACAAGAGTGAACAAACTCCCAAATACCATGCAAGAGAAGTTGCGATCAAGAAAGCACAGATGGAAGGTGCATCGGTGATCTTAGGTTCGGCGACACCATCAGTTGAGAGTTATAAACATGCACTGGATGGGACTTATCGGCTGTGGGAGTTGACAAAACGAGCCAAAGAAGCAGTGTTACCGCAAGTCTATATTGAAGATCTAAGAGAAGAATTAAAAGCGGGAAACCGCAGCATGTTCAGCCGAAGACTGAAAGAACTGATAAAGGATCGTTTGAATAAAGGCGAACAGATCATGTTGTTCTTAAACCGGCGTGGTTATGCGGGATTCGTTTCATGCAGAAGCTGTGGTCATGTCATGGAATGTCCTCATTGTGATATTTCTATGACATATCACAGAGATGGAAGACTGCGCTGCCATTATTGCGGATATGAACAGCCGATGCTGAAGGTTTGCCCAGAGTGTGGAAGCCCGTATATTGGAACATTCGGTCTTGGAACCCAGAAAGTGGAAGCTGCATTATACAAAGAATTTCCACAAGCAAAAGTGCTTCGTATGGATATGGATACAACGAAGAGAAAAAATTAGTCATGAACAGATCTTATCGGTATTTTCTGATGGAGAAGCAGATATTTTAGTGGGAACACAGATGATCGTCAAAGGACATGATTTTGCGAATGTAACATTGGTAGGAGTTTTGGCAGCAGATCTTTCCCTGCATGCCAATGATTACCGGGCAGGAGAAAGAACATTCCAGTTATTGACACAGGCTGCGGGAAGAGCAGGAAGAGGCGACAAACCAGGAGAAGTAGTGATCCAGACATATTCCCCAGAACATTATAGTATCCAGACCGCAGCCAAACAGGATTATCACGCATTTTACAAAGAAGAGATCAGCTACCGAAGCTTGATGAGATATCCACCAGAATGGCAGATGTTGGTCGTATTTGCATCAGGAGAAGATAAAGCATGGCTTGATAAAGTAATGGATGCGATGGCAAATGTGGTAAAACATATGGATCTGATGGTGATCGGGCCGAGCGAGGCAGGATTTGGCAAGATCAATGATCAATACCGCAAAGTGATATATATTAAGAATAAAGATTACGAGACACTGGTGAAAGCAAAGAACCGTCTGGAACAGTGGATCGATTTAAATAAGATCAGGAAAAATTTACTGGTCAATTTTGATTTTAACCCAATGAACAGTTATTAAAAGAAAGGGAGAACAATTATGGCAATTCGACAGATTCGAGTATTAGGAGACGATGTTTTAAGCAAAAAAATGTAAAGAAGTAAAAGAAATGACACCAAGAATGCATACATTAGTAGAAGATATGTATGATACAATGTATGAAGCAATGGGTGTTGGTCTTGCAGCACCTCAGGTGGGAATCTTAAAAAAGAATCGTAGTCATTGATACTGGAGAAGAGGGAGAATGTGTAACTCTTGTCAATCCGGTGATCACACTGAAAGAAGGAGAGCAGGTAGGAGAAGAAGGATGTTTAAGCCTTCCAGGAAAAGTAGCAGTTGTGAAACGTCCAGATCATGTGATCTGTGAAGCATTTGATGAAGATATGAATCCGATTACAGTAGAAGGATTTGGATTATTTGCAAGAGCGCTCTGTCATGAAACAGACCATTTGGATGGAATTTTATATCCAGATGTAGCAGAAGAACCAGCAAGAGACGTCACGATAGAAGAGGTAGAATAAGATGAAAGCAGTATTTATGGGAACACCGGAGTTCGCAGTACCAACACTACAGGCACTGATCGATCACCATGAAGTGCTTGCTGTTGTGACACAGCCGGATAAACAAAGAGGTAGAGGAAAGAAGATGCAGTTTCCTCCAGTCAAAGAAAAAGCAGTGGAATATGATATCCCAGTATATCAGCCACAGAGAGCCAGAGATGAGGAATTCATTGAAGAGTTAAAAAACCTCAACCCAGATGTGATCGTTGTTGTTGCTTATGGACAGATCTTACCAGAAAGTATCTTAAATATTCCAAAGTATGGATGTATCAATGTTCATGGATCACTCCTTCCAAAATACAGAGGAGCAGCACCGATCCAGTGGGCAGTCCTTGATGGAGAAGAAAAGACAGGAATCACAACCATGTATATGGAAAAATGGATTAGATACCGGAGATATGATCGATAAGCAGAAGTTGTTTAGATAAGAAAGAAACAGCTGGTTCTCTGCATGATAAATTGATGGTATTAGGAGCAGATTTATTATTAGAAACATTAAAGAAATTAGAAGATGGAACAGCCGTCAGAGAAAAATCAAAATGACGAAGAAAGCTGTTATGCCAAAATGCTAAGTAAAGATATGGGCAGATTGATTTCACAAATCAGCAAGAGAAATCGAATGTCTGATCCGTGGAATGAATCCATGGCCAAGTGCTTATACATCCTTAGATGGAAAGACAATGAAAGTTTGGGAAGCAGATGTGCTTGATGCACAGAGTAAAGAAGAACCAGGAACGATCGTAGAAGTCAACAAAAAAGAGATCATCGTAGCAACAGGAAGCAATGATCTTGCACTTCATGAGATTCAGCTGGCAGGAAAGAAACGTATGCAGGTACAGGCAATTTTTACTTGGATATCAGGTAGAAGCCGGAACAAAATTAGGAGAATGATACGATGCAAAATCCGAGAGAATGTGCATTGGATGTACTGATCAAAGTAGATAAAAAAGAAGAATTATCACACATCGCAATTTCAAATGTATTAGAAAAATACCAGTTTTCTGAAAAAAGAGACCGCGCATTTTTACAAGACTGGTGGAAGGAACTTTAGAGCGTCAGATCACGATCGACTATGTTGCAGATCAGTTCTCAAAGACGAAGATCAGAAAATGTAAACCACTGATCCGTGCATTGCTTCGTATGGGAATCTATCAGATTCTTTATATGGATCAGGTTCCAGATTCTGCTGCATGTAATGAGGCAGTGAAACTTGCAAAGAAACGAGGATTTTCCCGATTATCAGGTTTTGTGAACGGTGTACTTCGTAATATTTCAAGGAAGAAAGATGAGATCCAATATCCATCAAGAGAGAAGAATCTTGAGACATATTTATCAGTTGCTTATTCTATTCCAGAATGGATCATAAAATTCTTTCAGAAGACATATGATAACGAAACAGTAGAGAAGATCATAGCTTCTTATCTGGAAGAGAGAAAAACAACATTATGTTGTCTGATTTCCAAGGGTGGGAAAGAAGCTGTCAGAAAAGAACTGGAAGCAGAAGGCGTTACAGTAGAAGATGGAAGTTTGATCGAAAATGCAGTGCAGATCTCAGATTATGACTTTTTTGTATCGTTTGAAAGCATTTCGTGAAGGAAGTTGTTATGTACAGGATGAAAGTTCCATGTTGTGTGCCAAACTTGCCAGTGTTCAGAAAGAGCAGTTTGTGATGGATCTTTGCAGTGCACCAGGTGGTAAGTCCTTATATGTTGCAGATCAGCTGAAGGGAAGCGGGCGAGTGTTATCAAGGGATCTAACGGAATACAAGACAGATCTGATCGAAGATAACATCGACCGTGTTGGGTTTACGAATATGGAATCCGAGGTATTTGATGCGAGAGTGTTGGATGAAGAACATATTGAGGCTGCGGATGTTGTAATCGCAGATGTACCATGTTCAGGACTTGGAATCATGGGAAAGAAAAATGATATTAAATACCACATTTCAGAAGAAGGCATGAAGGATCTTGTGAAGTTGCAGCGAGAGATTCTTGCGAATGCAGTGCAATATGTCAAGCATGGAGGTACATTGATCTATAGTACCTGCACGGTCAATCCAGCAGAGAATGAAGAAAATTTCCGATGGATTCTTGATCACTTTGATTTTGAAGCAGTTGATATTACAAAAGAACTGCCAAAGGATCTAAAGATTGAAACTGCCCAAGAAGGATTTATTCAGTTGTTGCCAGGAATACATCCATGTGATGGATTCTTTATTGGTAAATTAAGGAGAAAATAAAGTTATGGATTTAAAATCAATGACACTTCAAGAGATGCAGGAATATATGGAATCCATTGGTGAGAAGAAATTCCGTGCAAAACAGATTTATGAATGGTTTCACAAACATCTTGCTCTGTCTCTTGATGAGATGAATAATGTACCAAAAAAATTAAAAGAAAAGATCGAACAGACGCAGGAGATTTATGGTGTAAAACCTGTAGACTGCTTTATTTCAAAAATCGATGGTACAAGAAAATACTTATTTGAGTTATATGATGGGAATATTATCGAAAGTGTTTTGATGAAGTATAAACATGGAAATTCTGTCTGTATTTCATCTCAGGCAGGGTGCCGTATGGGATGTAAGTTTTGTGCATCTACGCTTGGAGGATTAGATCGTAATCTGACGCCATCTGAAATGCTTTCACAGATTTATTATATTCAAAGAGATACAGAAGAAAGAGTATCCAATGTTGTCATGATGGGAACAGGGGAACCGATGGATAATTATGATAACGTATTGAGATTTTTAGAACTGATCACATCAGAGGATGGATTAAATATCAGTCAGAGAAATATTACGATCTCAACGTGCGGAATCGTGCCAAAGATCAAAGAACTTGCACAGAAACATTTACAGATCACATTAGCCATTTCTCTTCACTCACCAAATGATGAGATGAGAAGAGGACTGATGCCGATCGCAATGAAATATTCAATCGATGAGCTGCTAGATGCATGTCATTATTATTTTAAAGAGACAAACCGTAGGATGACATTTGAATACAGCCTTGTGGCAGGGGTTAATGACCAGCCAGTTCATGCAGAAGAATTAGCAGGCAGATTGAAAGGGTTTCCATGTCATGTAAACCTGATTCCAGTTAATCCGATCAAAGAGCGTGATTTTAAGCAATCTATGCCGAAATCCGTTATGGAATTTAAAAGATACTTGTAAAAAAATCGTGTAAATGTTACCATAAGAAGAGAAATGGGCGCAGATATCAATGCAGGCCTGTGGACAGCTTAGAAGTAAAAAAACTGCAGTCAAGATTGTAAAGGAGAACGATATGCGATCCGTAGGAGCTTCACATATAGGCAAGGTAAGGACAGAGAATCAGGATAGGATTTTCTTTCATGACCAGCCTGTTGGAAACTTAAAAAATCTTTATATCGTGGCAGATGGAATGGGAGGACACCGTGCCGGTGGGCATGCCTCCTCTTTTGCAGTGGAACGATTTGTACAGCTGATCGAGGAATCGAAACAGACCGATCCGATCGAATTAATGAAATCATCCATTGCATCTGTGAATCAGGAAATGATCGCAGAAAGCCAGAGTAATGAAGAATATAGGGGAATGGGAACAACATTCGTTGCAGCAACCATCTCTGATGGGAAAGTAACGGTTATGAATATTGGTGATAGTAGATTATATTATGGAAATCAAGAATTAACACAGATTACAGTGGATCATTCTTATGTGGAAGAACTGATTCATGCAGGAATCATGGAAAGAGAGGAAGGAAGATTCCATCCAAAGAAGAATGTTATCACAAGAGCACTAGGTACCGTAATGGCGACACCAGATTTCTTTGAGTTTGATGCCAAAGATGGATATTTGCTTTTGTGCAGTGATGGACTTTCCAATATGATATCCGACGAAGAATTGAAGGAACTTCTTCTTGATCACAGTCAGATTGCCAATAAGGTCAACCAGATGATCACCCGTGCGAACGAGTACGGAGGAAAAGACAATATTTCATTGGTAATTGTGGATTTAAAGAGATGAGGTGAATGATAGATGTTAGAGATTGGCACGATGCTGTCAGGCCGTTATGAAGTGCTAAAGCGCGTTGGAAGCGGTGGAATGGCAGACGTTTATATGGCGAAAGATCATAAATTAAACCGGAACGTCGCAGTGAAGGTTTTAAAAAGTGAATACGTAGAAGATGAGAAATTTTTAAAGAAATTCGAGACAGAGGCACAGGCAGTTGCAAGGCTGTCTCATCCTAATATCGTGAATGTATACGATGTTGGAATTGAAGATGGGATCAATTATATTGTTATGGAGCTTGCAGAAGGGATGACTCTGAAAGAATATATCCGAAGAAAAGGGTATTTATCTCCGAAGGAGACGGTAGAGATTTCCCTGCAGATCGCGTCAGCGATCTCACATGCCCATAAGAATCATATTATTCATAGAGATATTAAACCACAGAATATTTTAGTTTCAGAGATTGGAAATGTAAAGGTCACAGACTTTGGAATTGCGAAGGCAACAAGCAGCAATACCGTTACATCAACAGCAACAGCGATGGGATCTGTGCATTACATTTCTCCAGAACAGGCAAAAGGAAGATTTTGTGATGAAAAAAGTGATATTTATTCTTTAGGTATCACGATGTATGAGATGGTAACAGGACATGTGCCATTTGATCATGAAAATGGTGTAACGATCGCATTGATGCATCTGCAAAATGAGATCACACCGCCAAGTCAGATCAGAGATGGAATACCAGATAGTTTAGAGAAGATCATTTTAAAATGTACAATGAAGAAGCCAGAAGACCGCTATCAGACAGCAGATGAATTGATCGCAGATCTGAAACTCGTGTTTGAAGATACTTCTGGTGAATATGTGGGAATTGTTCCAACGATTGATGATTCTCCAACGATTATGATCGATCAGAACGAACTGACACAGAGAATCCAGACAAATGATGATACACAGCCTGTGGAAGATTCAGATAGCAATGCATATCTGGAAGAGGATGATGAGGAAGAAGAAACAGGAATGAACTCAAAGATCGAGAAACTTGTCATTGTTCTTGCAGCAGTGGTAGGTGCGATCATTTTGATTTCTATTGTCGTATTTGTTGTCAAAAGTTCTGGATTATTCAAATCAGGAAAATCAACAACACAAAGTACGATCGCAGCAACAACAGAAGCCAAACATCACAATACTACAGAAAAATACACAGTTGATAATTATATCGGATTGTCTTTAGAAGCAGCTAGAGAGGCGATTGATAACAAGTTCAAGATCAACGTGACAGAAGAATATTCCGATACGTATGCAAAAGGACTGGTCATGCAGCAAGATCCAGAAAGCGATACGGAATTAGAAGAAGGAAAAACGATCAAGTTAGTTGTGAGCAAAGGACAGAAGATCGAAGATAAAGTTTCAGTACCTGATGTGCGAAGTAAGACGAAGTCTGGTGCACAGAGTGAATTAAAAGCAGCAGGACTCAAAGTCTCAATAAAAGAAGCTTACAGTGATGATGTTGCGAAAGGAGAAGTTATCTCTCAGACTCCATCACATGGAAGTAAAGTTTCGAAAAAATTACAACTGTTGTGATCACAGTCAGCAAAGGCAAGAAGGAAGATCAGACGGTCAGCGTTCCAAATCTTCGTTATTACACGGAATCTGAAGCAAGTCAGGAACTGCAAAGATTCGGATTATCATTGGGAAGTGTTTTAACAGAATATAGTGACAGTGTGGAAAAAAGGACTTGTCATTCGTCAGAGGATCAGTTCTGGAAGCAAGGTTAAGAAGGGAACAGCCGTTGGGATCTATGTCAGTCTTGGACCTCGTCAGACAGCGACAACAGCGGATGAAGAATCAACAACAACAGATGAAGAATAAAGGAAAAGCAGGTGCAGGAGATATTTCATGCAAGGAAAGATCATAAAAGGAATCGCAGGATTTTATTACGTACAGACAGAAGATAAATTATATGAATGTAAGGCAAAAGGAATCTTCCGAAACAAGAAGATGAAACCGTTAGTCGGAGACAATGTAGAAATCGATATTTTAGATGAGGCAGAGCAGGAAGGAAATATTACAAAGATCTATGAGAGACATAACGAGCTGATCCGTCCAGCTGTGTCAAATGTAGATCAGGCACTGATCATATTTGCAGCAAAGAATCCAAAGCCAAATTATAATCTGTTAGATCGTTTTCTGATGATGATGGAGAAACAGGATGTTCCTGTGATCGTCTGCATTTAACAAGGTAGAATCTTGCAAAGCAAAAAGAACTGAAATTATTAGAGAAAGTCTACGAAAACTGTGGACATATCGTTCGATTTTATCAGCGTTAAGGAAGAAGAAGGAATTGATGAGATCAGGGAACTGATCCACGGTAAGACGACGGTTCTTGCTGGACCATCCGGGGGTCGGCAAAATCATCTTTGATGAACCTTCTGCAGCCAGAGGCACAGATGGAAACAGGGGAAGTCAGTGAGAAGATCAAGCGAGGGCGTCATACAACAAGACATTCAGAGCTGATACGTATCGAGAAAGATACGTATGTCCTAGACACCCCAGGGTTTAGTTCTTTATTCATTCATATGTTTGAAGAAGATGAGATCAAAGACTATTTTCAGGAATTCGCACCATATGAAGATGAATGCCGATTCCAGGGATGCAGTCATACACATGAACCAGACTGTGGAGTGAAAAAGGCATTGGAAGAAGGAAAGATCTCAAAGATCCGTTATGATAATTATGTAAATATTTATACAGAACTAAAAGAAAAGAGAAAATGGTAATGCGAGTATTGATTTTAACAGGCGGAACAGTCGAAGAAAATTTCGCGAAAGACTATATCAGTAAATGGAACCCAGATCAGGTTATTACAGCTGATAAAGGACTGCTTTATGCTAAGAGACTGAATATAAAACCAGATATTATTTTAGGTGATTTTGACAGTTGCAGTAAGGATATAATGCAAGAATTTTCAACAGACAAGAAGATTATCGTACCATGTGAAAAAGACGATACTGATACAGGACTTGCAATACAAAAAAGCAATTGAGACAGGTGCAGATGAAATCCTTATGATAGGTGGAACTGGAACAAGACTCGATCATGTTATGGGCAATTTCGGACAGTTGTTTTACGCACACAGCAAAGGTGTGAAGGCAGAACTTGTTGATGCAAACAATCGTATCAGGGTTTTAAATCATGAAGATACAATATCAAAGAAAGACCAGTTTGGTAAATATGTATCCTTGATACCAATATATGAGGCACGAGGTGTCACACTAACAGGATTTAAATATCCATTAAAAGACCATACATTAGTGTTTGAGCAATCGCTCGCGATCAGTAATGAATTAGAAGCAGAAGAAGGAATCATTTCATTTAGTGAAGGAAAACTGCTTCTGATAGAAAGTAGAGATTGAGGTTATACAAGATGAAGAAAGAAAAAGTAACAACAAACAAAGTAACAAGTAAGCTTGAAAAGGTTCTCTGGGCTGTTCTGATCCTGATGTTTATCGTATCATTGATCGGAATGTTTTTAGGACAATATATGGATGGTAACGTATTCTATAAAATGTGTGTGATCATGACAGTATTAGCTGCCGCCATTTTATCAGCAGAACGTTTTTATTTTGGAAAAGAAATGGGAAGAGATATGCCAGAAGCATTTAAGATCGGTTACTGGCTGATCATCGCATGGGCAGTGATCTTACTGATCCACGCAGCAGGACTGGCATTTTTACCATTTTTAATGGAACTTGAATAC
>ENA-OQES01000557-OQES01000557.1-human-gut-metagenome-genome-assembly--contig:-NODE-557-length-15691-cov-5.898548_pt1 | contig 15691 bp, 15 predicted proteins | sample MGYA00242798_ERZ504641 | MGnify/ENA primary metagenome ERZ504641 (study PRJEB26092, sample SAMD00036327) | human gut metagenome | host: Homo sapiens | study: EMG produced TPA metagenomics assembly of... | reverse complement strand
GCGTGCGCACTCCTTCTCCCATCAGCCACCTGAAGGATCAGATGCCTGAGGTGTACGATCAGTTCGTTGAGATCGCAACCCGTCTGGAGAACTACTTCCGCGATATGCAGGATATGGAGTTCACCATTGAGGACGGCCACCTGTACATGCTGCAGACCCGTAACGGCAAGCGTACCGCTCAGGCCGCTCTGCAGATCGCATGCGACCTGGTGGACGAGGGCATGATCACCGAGCAGGAGGCTGTTCTGCGCGTGGAGCCCAAGCAGCTGGATACCCTGCTGCATCCCCAGTTCGATGCCGCTGCCCTGAAGGCCGCCGAAGTCGTCGGCAAGGGCCTGGCAGCTTCTCCCGGTTCCGCCTGCGGCCAGATCGTCTTTACTGCTGAGGAAGCAGAGGAGATGGTCAAGTCCGGCAAGATGAAGAAAGTCGTTCTGGTCCGTCTGGAGACTTCTCCCGAGGACATCGTGGGCATGCAGGTGTCTCAGGGCATCCTGACCGTCCGCGGCGGCATGACCAGCCACGCAGCCGTTGTTGCCCGTGGTATGGGCACCTGCTGTGTCTCCGGCTGCGGCAACGACAACGAGGTCAAGATCGATGAGGAGGCCAAGACCTTCGAGATCAACGGCCACAAGTTCGTTGAGGGCGACTGGATCTCCATCGATGGCTCCACCGGCAACATCTACGGCGAGCAGGTTGCTACCGTGGCCGCTACCGGCAACAAGAACTTCAACCGCTTCATGGGTTGGGCCGATGCTGCTCGCCAGCTGCTGGTTATGACCAACGCCGATAACCCCCGTGACGCACAGCAGGCCGTTGACCTGGGTGCTGAGGGCATCGGCCTGTGCCGTACCGAGCACATGTTCTTCGCTGAGGACCGCATCAAGGCTGTCCGTGAGATGATCTGCGCCCGTACCGTGGAAGAGCGCGAAGCTGCTCTGGCTAAGGTCGAGCCGTTCCAGCAGGGTGACTTCGAGGCCATGTACCGCATCATGGGTGAGCGCCCGATGACCATCCGCTACCTGGATCCCCCTCTGCACGAGTTCCTGCCCACCAAGGACGAGGACATCAAGGAGCTGGCTGCCGATATGGGCATGACCTTCGATGACCTGAAGAACGTGGTTGCTTCTCTGCACGAGTTCAACCCCATGATGGGTCACCGTGGCTGCCGTCTGGCTGTCACCTATCCCGAGATCGCTGCTATGCAGACCCGCGCTGTGATCAAGGCTGCCCTGAACGTCTCCGCTGAGACCGGCTGCATGATCACCCCGCACATCATGATCCCGCTGGTCGGCGAGGTCAAGGAGCTGAAGTTCGTCAAGGACGTTGTGGTCAAGGTCGCTGATGAGCTGATCGCTGCTGCTGGCGTTGACATGAAGTATCAGGTCGGTACCATGATCGAGATCCCCCGTGCAGCCCTGACTGCCGGCGAGATCGCCAAGGAGGCTGAGTTCTTCAGCTTCGGCACCAACGACCTGACCCAGATGACCTTCGGCTTCAGCCGTGATGACGCTGCCAAGTTCCTGGGCGCTTACTACGAGAACAAGATCTACGAGAGCGATCCGTTCCAGCACCTGGATCAGATCGGCGTGGGCAAGCTGGTGAAGATGGCTGCACACGATGGCCGTGAGACCCGTCCCGACCTGGGCCTGGGCATCTGCGGTGAGCACGGCGGCGATCCCACGAGCGTGGAGTTCTGCCACAATGTTGGTCTGGACTACGTCAGCTGCTCTCCCTTCCGTGTGCCCATTGCACGTCTGGCTGCTGCTCAGGCTGCGATTAAGTCTCCCCGGAAATAAAATCTGATAGGACAAAGAAGATAAAAGCTCTTGGCTTCTGTAATGGAGGCCAAGAGCTTTTTGCATCTTGTTTTGTAAGCGGAAAGAGGGTACAATGATAGCAGAAGTACGCACATCAATGAGGTGATACTATGCTGAACAGTTTTTTACGGTGATATGAAGGAAGCGGTGTACAATACGGCTTCTTATTTCAAATACGATTACGAGGAAGGCTGGATCGTTGACCCGATGGTCAAGGAAATGATTCGGGATGTGGATAAGTCTACCGTTATCGACAGTGGTATCATTGACAGCCCGGTCTTGGGTAAAATTCCACCGATTGGTTTGTCTGGTGGCGTAAAGACACTGATTTTGGTAAAGTTTGAGCCGGAGAAAGTGTTCAATGTATCGACTTGTGGCGACAACTGTGCAAAGTGGCTGCTCAAAATTGCAGAGCAGGAGGATCGCACGGTGAATTTGCGTCACCTGATGGATTTTGGCAAAAAGCCATTTACAATAAAAGTGCTGAATACGAATCAAATCGTTCACAGTATGGAAGAGCTGATTTTGGCCGCAGGTGAGTTTGTGTAAAGGGGCTGACAGAAATGAAAGGCATTCATAAAGTGGTCGTTGGCACAAAGTACTTGAAATATGAATTTGAACTGCGCCGCAACTTAACCATCATTCGCGGGGATAGCGCAACGGGTAAAACGACTCTCGTAGATATGATCCGTACCCATATGAACGATGGAGAGAGTGGACCGGTTACTCTAAATTGTGATAAAAGTTGCTACGTGGTAGAAGGAAATCTTTGGAAGGGACAACTTGACAATATTCAGGACAGCATTGTTTTTATCGACGAAGGAAACGAGTTTGTCAGGATCAAAGATTTTGCGCGTGCGATTCAGCAGACGGACAACTATTACGTCATCGTGACCAGAGAGGGTTTGTCTGCCTTGCCATACAGTGTGGAAGAAGTGTATGGTATCCGAACCTCTGGTAAGTATGGCTCACTGAAACAGAGCTATCATTCGTTCTATCGAATTTACCCGGATAGTACGACTGAGAATATTAAGCCGGAGAAGATCTTGACTGAGGACAGCAATTCGGGTTATCAGTTTTTTTGACGCGGTCTGTGCAGAGCATCAAATGCAGTGTGATACTGCAAACGGAAAGTCCAATGTGTTTTCCTATTTGAAGGCTCATAGGGATGAAAAAATTATGGTGATTGCAGATGGTGCAGCATTTGGTCCTGAAATGGACAGGGTATTGCAGCTGGTGCATACAAGAGAAAATCTAGTGCTATATTTGCCGGAATCCTTTGAATGGCTGATACTTTCTTCTGGAATCCTGAAAGATACGGAGGTTGCACAGATATTGCAGACACCGTCTGACTACATCGATGGCAAAGACTATTTCAGCTGGGAACGTTACTTTACTGCACTTCTGACAGAGAAAACGGCTGGAACTTATCTGAATTATACTAAGAAAACGCTAAACAAGGCCTATTTGAGTGATAGCACGAAGAATGCGATTCTGGGTCAGATGATGAAAGGGAAACAGGAGTAAATTGGAAGATGCACATGAAAAAGGTGCGAGGCAAAATATGAAACTTATAACGAAAGAAGTTTCAAATCCTGAGAAAAAATTCTGGATTTGGGATGAAAAAATCACAAATAAACAAGATGGGCGAATTTACCCTCATAATACAACGAACGTAGGATCTGGGAAAAGTGTTGCGGTATACCAACTAAGCGAGAGTGGCAAGGAAGAACAGATTGCACAACTAGAAATTCCAGATTATAAAAAATTGGAGGAGTATTATTGGCAAGAAAAAGAGATATGTTTGGATTATACGTATATAGATGAATTTGAGTGGCTTGGAGATAAAGTACCTTATGAAGTAGAAGGAAATCCTTATAGAGAATATGAAAAAATAACAGCTAGGGCAGCGAATTTTTTATTCTGAAGAGCCAAAACTGATTCATCTTATGCAGTTGAAGATTCAAAGTGAAGATTTGGACTTTTTCATATGCAGGATTTTATAATCTAAATCTTGATATATGCGATATTACCCTTGTAAATGGAAATGTTGAATTTAGCGATGCTCATATTATAGAAACGGAGATTTCATTAGGAGGAATTGAGTGTGGCGGAAGTAGATATTTTACACCAGAAGTATCATTTCGTTACATAAAAGCCCGCAAATCGAAAATTTTAACGATGCTAATGACGCAATCTTTAAAGTTTGGATTTTTTTATGTGCCAAAACAGAAGAAACAGAGGTTTGCTTGGATCCGCTGCCGAAGACTTTTGAAAATTTGTGTTTTGTGAAATCAAATATTTCTCAAGTAAAGTTGTCTAATGCGTCAATAAGAGAATTAGACATTAGAGAAGCAAGATTTGATTGCTTGGAATTGCTGTGTTGTGAAATTTTGGGTAAAAGTAATCTTAGTGGAAGCATAAAAAGATTTCTATTTAATGATTGCATAAATACAAATATTTTAAGGATTGCATTAGAAGATACAGAAGAAGTATCATTTGAGGATGCAATCAATAGTGGGAGAATTTATTTTAAAGACTTTCCTAAACTAGTTGAAAAGATTACCGGAAAAAAAGAATGAACAACTCTTGATGCTAAAGGAAAATTTTAGACAGCTCGGGGAATATGATAATGAAGATATTTGTCATCTTCATTATCAAAAAGCGGAAAACGAAAGAAGCAAAAAAGATATTATATAAGAGGATTACGCAGGCTGCTGGATTGGATTAGCGGATATGGAACCAAACCGTGCCGAACATTTTTAACTATAATTCTTCTGATTTTAATATTCGGAACGGCATATTATGTAATGCCATGTTTACAATATCAAGGAGTAAGTGGATGGCTAGAGTGCATTTATGCGAGTGCCATTACATTTTTTTGCAGTAGGCTATGGCGATCTTTTTCCTGCTACACTTGCAACGAAGATGGTTTCATTGGTAGAGGCGTTCTCTGGAGTGACAATGACAAGCTATTTTTTGGTGCTTCTTTCGAGAAAGGTCATTCGATAATGATTAATGTCATGGTGGAGTAAAACGAACGCTCTGTAATTTTGGCACCCGCTCAGGCTGCGATCAAGAACCCCCGCAAGTAATCGCGTGAGGGCTTGAGAAAGCACGAATAAAGCATAATGAACCGCCCCGGTTTCTGTAACAGGAAGCCGGGGCGGTTTTTTGCGCTCACGGAGGGGCAGATGAAAAACGCAGTATGAATATATACCATATAAAAATGAATATATGCTAAAATTTCGGGAAAATACTTGCATTTTCATTAAAATGGGTGTATTATAACACCTGCCGACGAAATGCCGACAATCAACAAGAGAGGGATCGATACTATTATGTCTTGGAAGAAGAAAATTGCTGCGGCTTTCATCGCCTGTGCGATGACGCTTGCCGTGGTTCCTTCCGCCTTCGCCTGCACGGCACTCTATGTCGGCAGCGACCTCACCGAGGATGGCACCACCATGTTTGGCCGGATCGAGGATCTGGGCACCAACGATTACAACAAGCTGTTCAACGTCAGCCCTGCCGGGAAGCACACCGCGGGCGAGGTGTACGAGGGCTGCTACGGCTTTACCTACACCTTCACCCACGACAGCTACCGCTACACCGCCCGCCGGGACGACAACGGTCTGGGTGTCTGCCCGGACTGCGACAGCACCCACGAGCACACCCCCTATGAGGAGGCTGGCACCAACGAGAAGGGCGTCATGGTCTCTGCCACCGAGTCTCTCTACGGCACCGACGCCGTGCTGAGCGTAGATCCCTATGTGGACAACGGCATTGAGGAAGCCGAGATCACCACGGTGCTGCTGAGCGAAGCTTCCACGGCCCGCGAGGGTGTTGCCCTGCTGACCTCCATCTACGACAACGCCGGTGCAGCCGGCGGCTCCGGCGTGTTCATTGCCGATCAGAACGAGACCTGGTTCGTGGAGAACCTGACGGGCCACACCTACCTTGCCCTGAAGCTCTCCTCCAGCGTGGTCTTCATGCAGCCCAACGTCGCCGCTATGGGCAAGATCGATCTGGATGACACCGACCATGTGGTGGCCTCTGCCAACCTGATCTCCGTGGCCCAGAAGGCCGGTACCTTTGTGGGCGATGCCGCTGCCAACGTCATCGACCTGGATGCCTCCTACAACGGCGACATCGCATCGGACCGCATGGCAGCCGGCCTGAACTACCTGTACGGCACCGACACCTTTACAAAGGACAACTACAGTGAGACCGACTTTGCCATCAGCAACGTCGGCGAGAACGGTGCCATCGTCCCGGTCTACTCCAATATCCAGCTGACCAAGAAGTTCTCGGTGGAGGATTCCATCCACTTCTTTCAGACCGAGCCCATCGGCAAGACGGGCAATGTGGAGACTCATCTGTTCCAGGTGAGCGCCACCGGCGATCTGAACACCGCCATTACCGAGTGGACCGCTTTTGACGACGACGTGTACAACGCCTTCGTCCCTTACTATCCGATGCTGACCACCGACACTGCAGATGTCTACAAGGTCTCGGTCCATAAGGTCACCCGTTCCGACGAGCAGCCCACCGAGGGCGTCTGGTATCAGGATGCCAAGGGCCGCTACTACACCTACCCGGACGACTGGACCGACTCCTTCTACGGTGTGCGTGACGCACTCTCCAACCTGCTGACCTACGGCAGCAATGGCAATCAGGTCACCGCAAAGGATCAGGTTGCAGCCAAGGCCAGTTATGCCGCGCTCCAGCAGGAGATCATGGCCGACTACGCCGATATGAAGGCCGCCGTTGCCGCCGCCGACACGCTTGAGGCCAAGCAGGCTGCCGCCACCAACGCCAGCAATGCCATGAGCCAGAAGGTGTACAACACCACCCTGAAGATGTACAATAAGCTCCAGGCCAAGACAGCCGCCCGGGCATGGGTCAGCTCTCTGCTGCACTGAGGCTTTGCAGCGCCTGAGGCGTTTCCCATAAAACCGCAGCGCCCCCGGTTTCCATGACAGGAAGCCGGGGGCGTTTTTTATATTGTGGATTATATTTATTTTACATATTTACACCAAAAGATTTGAAAAGAAGCGGAGGCGGTGACTGGTTGAAAATTTAAGAGCGACTGAGTATAATAAAACTGTAAAATGCTTTATTTAGGAAAAGAGGTCTGTATGGCAAAGTTTGTACCATTTATTATAAAAACAGACGGCAGTCAGAATATCAGTGTGAAAATCATGCGCATGAAAAAGTCTGACGCAGTACAGACTGAAAAAGAACCCGTCTGGCAAACAAGCTGGTTGTCAGATTATATTCAGGATGATGTCTTTGAAAAGTATACCTTAAAGACGAGTGATGGCGAATTGGTTGCGCTGGCTGCATACGAAATATTGGAAAATGACGTGATGGTCCATATTACCTACATTGAGAGCCAGCCGGAAAGCAATCCGACAATTGTCGGGCATTCTAAAAAGTATCAGGGCATTGGCCGGGTGTTGATTGCGTACGGAATCAAGCTGTCGATTGACCATGAATGCGGCGGGACGGTTACGTTCGAGGCAAAGGTTCCGGAGCTGGCAGAGCATTATGTCCGGGACTATGGAGCTTGTCCATTGCCGAGTTTTGGTGGAGCACCGCGTTATGAACTTTCTGGTGAGGCAGCAATGAACATCTTTGTAACTTACTTGAAATGAGGTGTGTTTGATGAGTGCAAAAGAATATTTTCAGCGTGATGCAGAGCGAGAGACATTTTATCGCACATTTTATCAAATTTGCAGACGCTTTAATGTCACATGGTCAACAGCAACGCCGGAAGTCCGAGCTTTTATTGAGGAAGTTACCCGTGTGACTTATGAACAGGAAAAAGCAAAGCGTAACGGAGTTTCTCTTAGTACAGTGAAGCCGTTCTTTGGAGATACAGCGTGTTAAAGAAACGGCAGAACACTGTTCCGAACGCCCTGTAATTTTGGCACCCGCCCAGGCTGCTATTAAAAACCCCCGCAAGTGATTGCGTGAGCGCTTGAAAAAGCACAAATAATGCGAGCGAACCGCCCCGGTTTCTGTAACAGGAAGCCGGGGCGGTTTTTTGTATCATTTGCTGAATCTGAAGGATCCGCTTGTAAAGTTGGGAAAAAAGGTGTAATATTGGTGTACAGAGATTTAGAACAATGCATGATATGTAATATCTCTGTGATCTGCATCAGCGGATGTGCTCCGAATGCTTGATAGGGAGCAACACTTTCCCCGCCTTGCGGGGGTAACAGCCGGAAAACGGCAGACATCGAAAAAAAACTGAAAAAACCATGAGAAAAGCAGCAAACATCCGCTTTATAGGACTTTTCGCGTGCTATTCTATCCTCAGAGAAACCCCGATGATGCGGAAAAAGCGATTTTCCTGACTGCAGTGGAGGTGGAACAGGATGAGACGACGAACGCTTTCTTACGAGGTACGGCTGTTTGCAGGCAAAACAGACCCGGTGAACAGCGGTTTCTGGCTGCCGCTCTGGATGCACCTGCGGGATACGGCGGGTATTATGGTGTATCTGGTGCAGAGGTGGCTGCCGGAAAGCGTCCGTCAGCATATCGAGCTGGACGAGGATCTGCTGACACAGACCGCCTGCTTTTTGGGGTGGGTTCACGACCTGGGGAAGATATCAGCGGCTTTCCAGGGGCCAATGATGGCACATTTGCCGGAGCTCGGACAGCGCTTGGAAAAATACACAACGCTCCGGTACCGGGAACAGAACCGCAAGTATTCACGTCACGCGTTGGCGAGCGAGGCCATCTTGCGGTGGCTGAAATGCCCCAACGGGCTTGCATCGGTAGCAGGCGCACACCACGGCAAGCCACAAACCGGGAAGAATGTGCTTGACCAGCTGGGGGATATGAACGAAAGAGGCAGCTGGGAATCTAACTACTGGCCCGAGGGCGAGCAGAAATTCTGGGAGAGCTGCTGGCGGGAACTGTTTGACTACGCCTTGCAGGAAAGCGGCTTTTCCAGCGTGGACGAGCTGCCGCAGTTGACCATCCCGGCTGAGATCCTGCTGACCGGCCTACTCATCATGGCGGACTGGGTCGCCAGCAATACCCGGTATTTTCCGCTCATCCCTGTGGAAGAGGTGGGCAGCGATACCCTGTATCCCGCCCGTGTCGATCGGGCGTGGAAAGCGCTGGACCTGACCTCTCCGTGGGAGGTGCAGTCGGATGTGACGGAACCGGGGGCGTTTGCGGAACGCTTCGGCTTCCCGCCCAACGAAGTCCAGCGGGCCATGCTGGAAGCCGTCAGCAGCCCAGGAACCGGGGATGTTCATTCTGGAAGCACAGATGGGCGTGGGCAAGACGGAGGCCGCGCTGGGTGCGGCAGAGATTTTAGCCAAGCACGGCGGCGAGGGAGGAATCTTCTTTGGTCTGCCCACCCAGGCCACCGCCAACGGCATCTTTGGGCGGCTGCTGGCATGGGCCGAAAAGCAGCCGGATGGGTTTGGAGCACTCCATCAAGCTGGCCCACGGCATGGCCGAACTGAACGAGGCCTACCTCCGATTGCAGCAGGACACGGTGCGGGTGGAGGAGGATCTGGAAGCAGACCCCGATGCTGACCCGGAGAGCCGGGTGATGGTGCATCAGTGGTTTCGCGGCAATAAGCAGGGGCTGCTGGCTGATTTTGTCATCGGCACGGTGGATCAGCTGCTGATGGCGGCGTTACAGCAAAAAAGCATGTGATGCTGCGCCACCTTGGCCTTGCGGGCAAGGTGGTGGTCATTGACGAGTGCCACGCCTATGACGCTTACATGAACTGCTATCTTGACCGGGCGCTGACCTGGCTGGGCCGGTACAAAGTGCCGGTGATCCTGCTTTCCGCTACCCTGCCCGCCAAGCGCCGGGTCGAGCTGGTCAGGGCCTACCTGAATGGAAGAACCGCCCCGGACGGCTTATGGCAGACCTGCCGGGGCTATCCGCTGCTGACCTGGACGGACGGCAAACGGGTGGAGCAGACGACTATCCCGCTGGAAACCGAACCACGCAGAGTGGAGACATTCCCGCTGACCGAGGAACAGCTGACCGACACTCTGCGCAGTGCCTTGCGGGAGGGCGGCTGTGCGGGCGTGATCGTCAATACCGTAAAAAAGGCGCAGGCCGTTGCGGCCCGTCTGCGGGCAGAACTGCCGGAGTTTGAGGTGGTGGTATTTCACGCTCAGTTCCTTATGCTCGACCGTGCCGCCAAAGAAGAGGCGCTGATGAAGCGCATCGGCAAGCACTCCACCCCGGAACAGCGGGATAAGCTCATTGTGGTGGGCACGCAGGTGCTCGAGCAATCCCTTGATATCGACCTGGATTTTCTGGTCACAGAGCTCTGCCCCATGGATCTGCTTTTACAGCGCATCGGACGACTGCACCGCCACGAGGGGCGGGCTCGTCCCCGGCCGGTGGCGCAGGCCCGCTGTGCCGTGCTGGACACTGGGATGGAGGACTTCGACGAGGGCAGCAAGGCGGTTTACGGGGAATGGCTGCTCTGGCGCACCCGCAAGTTCCTGCCCACCACCATCACCCTGCCCCATGACATTGCCCCGCTGGTGCAGGATGTCTATGGCTGGGAGCCCGACCCTCTGCCTGCCAGCCCGCAGAGCACTGCGGCCCGGGCGGAGTACGAAAAGGCCCAACAAATCAAAATGGGCAAGGCGAAGACTTTTACTATTCTGCCGCCAGAAGAGCACAGAAAGCGCCCTTCCCTGAATACGCTGGATAATTGGATGGATGATGTGGGTGCGGTCAGTGACAACGGTGCCCGCGCGGCGGTGCGTGACGGTGACCCTTCCATTGACGTGCTGGTGCTGATGCGGGATGCGGCGGGAAATGTCCGCTTCCTGCCCGATGAAACGGGGCAGCCCGGTGCCTGCGTGCCCACGGACGAGCCGCCTCAGCCGGAGATGGCGCTTCAAATTGCACGGCAGAAGCTGCGCCTGCCCGGATATTTCAGCAAACGGTGGTCGGTGGAACAGACCATCGATGCACTGGAAGCCCGGAACCGGGAAGTGTTTGGGTTGTGGCAGCAGTCACCGCTGCTGCGGGGAGAACTGATCTTACTGCTGGATGACCACCTGACCGCACAGCTTGCCGGGCAGGTGCTGCAATACGACCGTGAAAACGGTCTGACCTACCGGAAGGAGGAAGAGAATGAAGCAAATTGAGTATAATTTGCTGGAGGAACGCTGGGTGCGGGTGCGCGGGCAGGACTATACCGTGCAGGAAGTTTCTCTGCCGGATGCCCTGCTGCACGCCCACGAATACCGCGACCTGGCCGGAGAACTGCCCACGCAGGATGCCGCCATGCTGCGGCTGCTGCTGGCGGTTCTGCACACGGTGTTTTCCCGGGTGGATGGAAACGGTACGCCGGCCCCCTTTGAGGAAACGGACAATGCCCTGACCCGCTGGGAGGAGCTGTACCGGCTGAGGCATTTTCCGGAAGCGCCCATCCGGGCCTATCTGGAGCAGTGGCGGGACCGCTTCTGGCTTTTCCACCCGGAACGCCCCTTCTGGCAGGTGCCGGAAGCGAAGATCGGAAGCCCATTCCGGGCCAAAAAATTGAACGGTGAAATCTTTGAAAGCGAAAATAAGGACAGCTTGTTTTCTGCCTATTCAGGCGAAGCGAAAGAGCGGCTGACCTATCCACAGGCGGCAAGATGGCTTGTTTTTTTGAATAATTACGACGATACTGCGGCAAAGAAAAAGGCAAAGGATAGAACGCTGCCTTCTATGGGGCCGGGCTGGCTGGGCAGACTGGGCGTTGTCTATGTAAAAGGTGCAAACCTGTTTGATACTCTGATGCGAAATCTGATGTTCTTGCGGGACGGTGGAAAGCTCTGGGAAGAGGATGCTCCCTGTTGGGAGCTGGATGCAGCCCGGACAGAGGAACGCACAGAAGTACCCTGCCCGGATAACTTTGCTGGACTGATGACGATGCAATACCGAAGAATTTTGCTGAAGCGTCAGGAAGGCTGGGTGACAGGTTGTACTGTGCTTGGTGGAGATTTCTTTGATTCAACGAATGCATTTGCCGAACCGATGACGCTCTGGAATAAAAAAGAAGAGAGCAAAAATAACCCACGATACTATTACCCGCGTGTGCATAGTATGAGCAAACAACTTTGGCGAGAGTTTTCGGCTCTGACTGGAATCGATAGCCATGTTCCCGGAGTGATCTGGTGGAATACCTTACTGCAAAACGAGAAGATACTGAGCAGAAAAGAGCATTTGCAGATATGTGCGCTTGGTGTGGAATATGGCAAGATGAGCAACTCCATGACAGACTGTTATACGGATCAGCTTTCTATGGAACTGGCTTTGCTAAATGAATTGGGCCGTGCATGGCAATCTCGAGTAGAGGATGAGGTGGAAAACTGCGAGCAGGCCGCGCAATGCGTCGGCCGCCTTGCGTGGGAGCTCTCCCTTGCGGCGGGAGATAAGAACGATACGACCGCGGAATCCGCCCGCACTCAGTTTTATTTTACCATCGACCAGCCGTTCCGGCTTTGGCTGCAGAGCATTGACCCCGAAACGGACAAGCTGGACGAAAAAGCCGATGAATGGCAGGAGAAAGCCCGCAAACTGGCCGCAGAGCTGGGCCGCCAGATGGTGGAGCGGGCCGGAAATGCCGCCTTTGTGGGCCATAGGGTCGAGGTGAAAACAGGCGGTAAAAAGGACGAAAAGAAAACCGTTCTGTATACGGCCCCCAAGGCCTACAATAGCTTCCTGTACAATCTGCGGAAGCTCTACCCGAAGAAAGAAGGAGGAACAGCATGATAACGGATGCGATCCATGATTATGTGGCCGGACAGCTGAGCGGGCTGTGGAGCCTGCCCAAACCCCAGCGGCGTGCCCGGCTGGCAGAGCTGCGCCGGGGCGTTGGGCATCAGCCCGGCGACCTGCCGGCGCTGTGGGGCAGCTTCCTGCAGGAACTGCCCAAAGAGCTCTGGGGCAGGGAAACTGCGGCAGGAGAGTGCCGGGAACCATCGGAAGCCGAGTGGGCGGTCTACCTTGCCCTGACTCTCTACGCCCTGCACCAGCAGGGAGAAGAGAACGTTTCCATGAATGAAAAGGGCTGCACGCTGGGCAGGGCGGTGCGCCTGCTGGCCAAGAATTCTGCAGCTGCCGCGCAGGACTGGACCGAGAGCAGCGTCCTGCGCCGGTTCAACGCACTGGCCACAGCGGATTCCATGCCCGAGGTGTCCCACTACCTCCGGGGGATGGTGCAGCTGTTCCGGGGAAATGAACCGAAGCTGAAACTGGATTACCCCCGGCTGGCTGTGGAGCTGTACCGGTTCCAGTTCCCGGATCAGGCAGCCAATGTCCGCCTGCAGTGGGGCCGGGACCTTTACCAGATGAATGCTGATACACCTGAAACCGAAGAAAAGGAGAATTGAAATGGATACCAAGCGTCTGTATGTTGATTTTCATGTGCTGCAAACGGTGCCGCCCAGCTGTGTGAACCGCGACGATACCGGCAGCCCCAAGACGGCTGTCTATGGCGGTGCCACCCGCGCCCGGGTATCCTCTCAGGCGTGGAAGCACGCGATCCGAGAGATGTTCAAAGATGAGTACATGCTGAATGCCGAAGATATCGGCAGCCGAACCAAAAAGATTGCAGATGTGGTGGAAAAGCAGATCAAACTGCTTGCACCGGATGCGGACGCAGCTAAACTGGCAAAGAAAGTAGTCAAAAACACAGGGTTTAAGGTGGACGAGAAGAGCGGAGAGGACAAACTTAAGACATTGTTCTTTTTGAGCGAGGCCCAGGCCAAAGCATTGGCTGAATTGGCGATTGCAGATTGCAATGACCCGAAGCAGTATAAAGATGCACTGGGGACGGCTCCTTCAGTAGATATGGCGTTGTTCGGAAGAATGGTGGCAGATGCGCCTTCCCTGAATTACGATGCCGCCGCTCAGGTGGCCCACAGCATCTCCACCCATGCCGTGCAGAACGAGTTTGATTACTTCACCGCTGTGGATGACTGTGCCCCGGAGGATTCGGCAGGTGCGGGCCATCTGGGCACGGTGGAGTACAACTCTTCCACCCTGTATCGCTATGCCACCGTCAACATGGTGGAACTGGTACACCTGCTGGGGGCTGAAAAGGCAGCCCAGGCTGTCCGGGTGTTCGGCGAAGCCTTCATCCGCTCCATGCCCACCGGAAAGCAGAACAGCTTTGCCAACCGCACCCTGCCGGATGCTGTCTATGTCACCCTGCGGGAGGATCAGCCTGTGAACCTCTGCGGTGCCTTTGAAAAGCCGGTGCGCAAGAGCCCCGAGGGCTATGCGGAACCCTCCAAGACGGCACTGAAGCAGTATGCGCAGCAGGTGTATGCCTGCTATGCGGATGCTCCGGCCCAGAGCTTTGCTGTGGGCATCGGGCTGGACGAGCTGGCCCCGGCCATGCCCCTGAACCAGATGCTCACCGCGCTGGAACGTGCCGTAAAGGAGAAGCTGCCCGGAAATGAGGTGTGACCATGGCAACGCTGTTGCTTCGGCTGGCCGCGCCCCTGCAATCGTGGGGTGCGGATTCCAAATTTGAGACCCGCAAAACGAACCGGGAACCCACCAAAAGCGGTGTCATTGGCCTGTTGGCGGCGGCTCTGGGCCTGCACCGGGACGATGCCGCAGGCCTTGCCCGGCTGAACGGCCTGCACTTTGCCGTCCGTGCTGACCGGGAGGGCAGCCTGCTGGTGGATTTCCACACAGCCAACCGGGAAGAGGATCGGAAAAAAAGGCAAAGCTCCCTATGTGACCTACCGCCATTACCTGCAGGATGCGGTCTTTCTGGTGGGGCTGGAAAGCGAGGACACCGCCCTGTTACAGGAGCTGGAAACGGCCCTGAAACATCCGGTCTACCCGCTGTATCTGGGGCGGCGTTCCTGCCCCCCACCCTGCCGCTCTGCCTTGGCCTCCGGGCCGGGAAACTGCTGGATACCCTGCGGGCCGAACCGCTGCTGGTGAAACAGAGGAATGGGGCCCCCTTGCGCATCGTGGCAGACTCGGACCCGGCGGATGCTGCTGCTGTGCCCCGGCGTGATCTGGCGGTGTCGTTCAGCCCCATCCACCGGCAGTACGGCTTCCGCCCGGTGCGGGAGTGGAACACAAACCCGCCGGAAATGCCCGGCGCGACCGAACATGACGCAATGGCAGAATTGAGGTGAGGAATCATGTATCTATCCCGCGCAGAACTTGACCCGACCCGCCGTGAGACCATGGTGGCGCTGATCTCGCCCCAGAAATTCCATGGTGCGGTGGAAAACGCTTTTGCCGGTGCGCGCCGCCGCAGGCTGTGGCGGCTGGATCAGCTGGGAGAAAAACTGTACCTGCTCCTGCTCAGTGAGGAACGGCCGGATCTGACCGCCCTGTGTGCGCAGTTCGGCACCGGTGCGCCCCCGGAGACCCGGCCCTATGACCCGCTGCTGGAACGGGTGACAGCGGGCAGCTGCTGGCAGTTCCGCCTGACTGCCAACCCCACCCGCAGCAAAAAAGACTCTGCCGACCATACGGCCCGGGGAACCCTGAAACCCTGCTATCTCGAGGTGGAGCAGGAGGAATGGCTGTGGGCGCAGGCCGCAAAGCACGGCTTTGCCGTCTCGGAGGGGTCCTTCGCAGTGACCCGGAAGCAGACCTATCACTTCAAGAAAAACGGCACCCGGCCCGTTACCCTGCTGGCTGTGACCTACGAGGGCATTCTGCAGGTGACGGACCCGGAGGCCTTCAAGGCCCTGCTGTGCGAGGGCGTTGGCCGGGGCAAGGCCTATGGCCTTGGCCTGATGACCATCATCCACAGGGAAGGAGACCATGGCTGAGATGCCGGGCTTTTCCCCGCCCACGCGGGGGTGATCCCGTGATGAAGGCCATCGAGGCAGGCATCATCACC
>ENA-OQES01000556-OQES01000556.1-human-gut-metagenome-genome-assembly--contig:-NODE-556-length-15695-cov-3.770619_pt1 | contig 15695 bp, 21 predicted proteins | sample MGYA00242798_ERZ504641 | MGnify/ENA primary metagenome ERZ504641 (study PRJEB26092, sample SAMD00036327) | human gut metagenome | host: Homo sapiens | study: EMG produced TPA metagenomics assembly of... | reverse complement strand
TAACCGTCCACGAAGCTGTCAAGGGCGAGGACGGAAGCCGTGAGCAGGAAGTAGAAATCTACTACCGCTTCATCGGCAAAATCGACTGACCTTTCTTTTTTACCCAACAATATCTTTAATTAAGGGAAACGGGAAGAGGATATCCGAGCATAGATTCATTAAAGGAAATATCCAGATATTTCTCTGTGTCCATTGATGAGCTGTTATCCGGAGATCAGTTGGTTTTGATTGCTGAAAAAGAAAACAAGTCAAATCTCAATGGTCTATGTGACTTGTTATTTGGATTTACCGATTTGCTCTCTTTGATGCTTATTTTTCTTCCATTGTATTCCAAACCGGTTGATGGATATATCTATTCAGTAAGTCTTATTGAGTATGTAGATAATGAAATTTGGATTCGTATGACATACTGGGGTCTTTTTATCGCATTAACGATTATTGGAATTGTGAATATTTTAATGGTCAATTTCAAATTTGAAAAGGGAAAAAAGGTGATTACTTTTTTGTCTGTAGGGCTTAGTATTATTACTGTTTTGTATCTGGCGATTGCGAGAGAACCATATGCAGTAACAGTGGCTTTTCTGTTGTTACTTATAAAAGGGGGGCTACTTTATAAACGAGCCGCAGCAGGCCGATAAGGGGTTGGGCCATACAACTTCCAGTTTGTAAGGATAAGCGTGTACTTCTTGGAAAGCTGCGGGCCGGGCATGCCCGGCCCCTACGGTGCGGCTGCGCATAAACGCCATCCACTCCGCACATACTCTCCTACAAAGGAGGGTCCATTCATGTCTTGTTTCAAAAAGGTTTTGCTTCTGCTTTCCATTGTCGGCGGCATCAACTGGGGCATTTACGGCATCTGGGGCTTCAACGCTGTGGGGTGGCTGCTGGGCGGCAGCATGAGCTGGCTGTCCCGCACCGTGTTCATCATCGTGGGGCTGTCGTCGCTCTGCCTGATTCCCGGGCTGTTTATGGCCGAGACGAAAACTGCGGAGTAAAAGGTTAAACTTCGGGTAGAGATGAAGCTCTCTCCCCCACCCGCTGCGGCGGAGCCCCTCCCAGAGGGGGACCAAGAAAGCAAAAGCGAGAACCTCACGGTTCCCGCTTTTTTCATACAATCCGCTGCATTCCAGCTTGCTGCGGCGGGTGTTCATGCCGACGCTGAGCACAATGCCGACGCAGAGATACATCATAACGACGCTTGACCCGCCTGCCGAGAAGAACGGCAGCGTCACGCCGATGACCGGCAGCACCTGCAAATTCATGCCTATGTTTATCACACACTGCAAAAATCAGCGCCGCAAAGATGCCGACGCAGATATTGCAGCCCAGCGCGTCGGGGCATTGCAGACCGGTGCGCAGTGTGCGCAGGCAGAGCGCAAACAGCAGCAACAGCACCGCCGCCGCGCCCAGAAAGCCCAAAACGTTTGCCAGATACGCAAAAATAAAATCGTTCCAGGCGTTGGGCACAAAGATGTGCTCCCCGGAGAGCAGCCCCTGCCCCGTCAGCCCGCCGGTGCCAATGGCCATGGGCCCCCCTTGTTCTGCTGGTAGGTAATATCCGCCAGCGCGGGGTCATCGGGGGTGAGCACGGCCAGGATGCGCTTGAACTGGTAGCCCTTCAAAATGCCGGGCCGCAGTGTCAGCAGCGCCGCGCCGCCGACCACACCCGCCGTCAGGCCGCCCGCCACCAGCCAGTGGGACAGCCCGCCCGCGTAGAGCATGACCAGCCCGATGCCCAGAAACACCAGCGCCGTGCCGTCGTCACCCTGCACATGAATGGCCGCCGCAGGCAGCGCAATGTGCACCAAAAAGCAGCAGCAGAATTTTTTGGGGCGGTTCACCTGCCCGCGCACCTGGCTCAAATGCAGCGCCAGCGTCGAAAATAAAGCTGACTTTTTTGCCAGCTCGGCGGGCTGGAAGGTCATGCCGCCCACCCGGTACCAGCTGTAGTTGGACGTGCCGCCCGCGTCATAGCCAATCGTGACCAGGCCGGTGTTGACGTTGTGCAGAAACAGCGTCGGCAGCACCAGCCCCCACGCCACAACACCGTGCAGCGGCCACGCCCGGGCCAGCGCATGGTAATCCGCCGTGGAAAAGACGGCGGCCAGCATCAGCCCCAGCAGACTGGCGATGAGCTGCACCGACGCCTTGTTGTTGCTGCCAAGCTGCGTCTGCCCGATGGACACCAGCACCGCAATGCTGATTGCCGAGCACGCCGCACAGAGCAGCAGATAGACCACATCGACCCGGCGCAGATACCGGCGGATGAGCGGATACATGGGCAGGCTCCTTTCCTGATAGATGCCTTTATTATAGCGCATTTCGACGAATTTTGCCAAGTTACAGATTAAATTTTACAAATGCGGATTTCTGTACTATAATATATATGTGTGTGGCCGCACCTTATGCGGCCCAAAACAAGGAGCTTGCTTATGCAGGAATTTGTGACCCATTCGCGGGAGGAAACCGTCGCCGTTGGCCGTGAGCTTGCCAAAACGCTGCCTGCCGGGGCGCTGATCGCGTTCACGGGCGGTCTGGGCGCTGGCAAGACCGCGTTCTGCCAGGGGCTGGCCGAGGGGCTGGGCTGCACCGACCCGGTGTCCAGCCCGACGTTTGCCATCGTGAACTATTACCGCGGCCCGCGGCCCTTTGCGCATTTTGATTTATACCGCATCCACACCGAGGGCGACCTGGCCGCCGCCGGATTCTACGACTACCTCGACATGGGGGCCGTTGTCGCCTGCGAGTGGAGCGAGAACTGCGCGGAGCTGCTGGATTTGGAAAATCCCCTTCGCATCCACATTGACCGGGTGGACGAGACGACGCGGAAGATCACGATTGGGTAAAGCCTCTGCGGCTGTAGGGGTCGGCGTCCTCGACGACCCGGGAGCTGTGCGGCTGCCGCACGGTTGCGGAGGCATGAGGGCATGCCGCCCTACGCACTACTTTTCAACAGGATGTAGGGCGGGGTGCCCTCACCCCGCCGGGACCGTGCCATTGCAACCCATTTACGGGCAATCGCAGTACACTCGCCCCTCATCCGCCCTCGGGCGGGGCCTCGGGCACCTTCAGTCTCCGCGCTAAAAGCCGCCTCTCCGGCGGTTGCGCTCCGACACGCGCCTGCGGGCGCAGCCCCAAGGGGGCAAGACTCTATACTCTATTACATTTTTAAACAGGTGATCCAATGAATATCCTAGCTGTAGATACCGCGGGCAAGACGGCGGCGGTGGCGGTGCTGCGGGACGATGTCCTGCTGTACGAGGCCCAGTGCAACAACGGCCTGACCCACAGCGAAACGCTGCTGCCGATGATCGACACCGCACTGAAGGCCGCCGGGCTGACCGTTGACGACCTCGACGTGCTGGGCGTGACGAACGGCCCCGGCAGCTTTACCGGGCTGCGCATCGGGCTGGCCGTCGTCAAGGGGCTGGCCCTGCCCCGCCAGATCCCCTGCGCTGGCGTCTCCACGATGGCCGCGCTGGCTTACGGCCTGACGGGCGAGGGCACCGTCATCGGTGCGCAGGACGCCCGCCGCGGGCAGGTCTACTGGGGCGCATTTGACCTGGCGGCCCATGACCGCCTGACCCCGGACACCGCCGCACCGGTCACGACGCTGGGAAAATTTTGTCCCAAAACCTGCGAAAAAAACCTCTGATTTTTTGTTGGCGACGGCGCAACTTTGTGCTACAATACATATAAGAATGTTCCGGGCGTGGTCTGCGTGCCGCAGCCGATGCAGGTTTTGCGCGGTGCGGGCGTGGCACTGGCCGCCAGGGCCATGTGGGAGCGCGGCGAGTGTGTGCCGCCTGCCGCCCTGCTGCCTGACTACCACCGTTTGAGCCAGGCCGAGCGGGAGCGCGCGGAACGTGAAAAAACAGAGGGGAAACAAAATGAAGTTTGACAAACCGATTGCACTTGCTGCCGACCACGGCGGCTATGAGCTGAAGGAGGCCATCAAGGCCCATCTGGACGAGCTGGGCGTAGCCTACACCGACTTTGGCACCGATTCCACCGCCAGCGTGGACTACCCGGACTTTGCCGCCAAGGGCTGCAAGGCCGTGCAGGACGGCAGCTGCGCACTGGTCATCCTGTGCTGCGGCACCGGCGTAGGCATGTCGATGTGCGCCAACAAGATGAAGGGCATCCGCGCCTGCTGCTGCAGCGATACCTTCAGCGCCGAGTTTACCCGCCGCCACAACAACGCCAACGCCCTCTGCCTGGGCGGGCGCGTCGTGGGCGCGGGTCTGGGCTGCCAGATCGTGGACGCCTTCCTGAACGCCGAGTTCGAGGGCGGACGCCACCAGATGCGCATCGACAAGATGATGGCACTGGAAAACCACTAAGTTTCACATTGCCTGCACGGCAGGCTGAATATCTTTAAAATGCAAGGAGATCGTACCATGAGCGTTGTTGAAATTGTTGACCATCCCCTGATCCAGCACAAGATCAGCCTGCTGCGTGACCGCAACACCGGCACCAAGGAGTTCCGTGACCTCGTGAGCGAGATCGCGATGCTGCTCTGCTATGAGGCTACCCGCGACCTGCCCACCGAGGAAGTCGAGGTCGAGACCCCCGTGGCTCTGGCCCGCACCAAGGTCCTGGCCGGCCGTAAGCTGGCTCTGGTCCCCATCCTGCGCGCCGGCCTCGGCATGGTGGACGGCATGCTGAACCTGATCCCCGCCGCCAAGGTCGGCCACATCGGCATGTACCGCAACGAGGAGACGCTGGAGCCCGTTGAGTACTACTGCAAGCTGCCCAACGACATCAACGAGCGCGAGGTTTTTTGTCCTCGACCCGATGCTGGCTACCGGCGGCAGCGCCTGCGACGCCATCGGCCAGATCAAGAAGCGCGGTGCCAAGCACATCAAGTTCATCGGTCTGGTTGCTGCCCCTCAGGGCCTGAAGGCTCTGCATGAGGCCCACCCCGATGTGGACATCTATGTCGGCGCACTGGACGAGAAGCTGAACGATAACGGCTACATCGTCCCCGGTCTGGGCGATGCCGGTGACCGTATCTTCGGCACGAAGTAAGACTTTAAAATAAAAACAGGGGCGTGAACCATTATGGATTCACGCCCCTGTTTTTTCAGTTTTGTAGGGGCCGGGCATGCCCGGCCCGCGCGTATAAGGCAAACAGTCATTTGCGGGAAAATTGAGGGCGGCAGCGTTTTTATCTTCCTACAACCGTATCCGCCTCTAAAATTGCGTCGTTCTGCTCTTTATACCGGGCGGCAGTCTCGTCATCCAGCACGTAGACCGTGACAGGGATAACCGCGTTCTCCACCGACTCCTCGTACGTCTCGTAGTACAGATCAATGAAAGCGTTTCCCTGCACCAGAGCCGCGCCGGTGTCGGCGGCGTAGGCGTAGCCATAGACAAACTTTCCATCGTCGCTGGTGATGTACAGCAGAGAGCCGTAAGGTATGACGCCCGGATTGATGGCCACTGTGCCGTAGGTCAGTCGGCGTCCGCTGGCACCCTTGGCCGTGGCGGAGGCGGAATAGCCCGTAGCACGCTGCCCCGTATAGGTTGCGGCGACGCCCTCGACGGGTACGCCATCGACCACATCCGGCCCGACAAAGCCGGAAACGGGAACCTGCTCGCCGTAAATTTTCTGCACGGTGGGCACCATCTCGGCCTCATTCACACGCTCGATCTCATTCGTCTCGGCCCACTCGCCGTCGATCCACTTCTCGCGGTAGACAACGGTGTCCTGCCCATCATGTCCCTCCTCCAGGGTCATGACCTTGCTCTGCTTGCGGTAGAACAGGCTCGTCGGGATCTCCTCGATCTCGGTGGGGACGACCTCATCGACAGTGTACTCGTTGTAGGTAACGCGCTGCACCGTGATGCCGCTGCCCTCGGGGACGATTTCATCCGCTGCGGGGGTCAGCAGGTCGTCCGCCGTGTAGGTCAGCCCGGCGCGCTCAAGCAGCTCCGCCGTTGTGTGCGTGCCGGTGACAGTCAGCTCCTGCATTGCGCCGTCCGCCGTGACCGACACCGTATAAGCGCGCAGGACGTCCAGCCGCTCCCCGTCCTCAGTCTGGGACCAGACGGCCTCGTCGTGCTCGCCCAGCGGCGGCGTGCCGGACTGCTGCAGAACGGCAGCCAGATCGGTGGCTGCCGTCAAAATGCGCACGGTATCGCCGTGGGTATCGGCGACGGTGGTAAAGTGCAGCGCCGACCCGGTAAACGCGATGGCCGCTGCCAGCGCTGCCGCCCCGCCCAGCAGTGCCCCCCACTTGGGGCCCGCCAGCGCCGCCCAGCGGCGGATATGCTCCCTTGTTTTTACGGATAAGGCCATGAAAAGCCTCCTTTTTTGCCATAGAAAAGGCGCCGGCCCACAAGGACCGACGCCATAAATGCTGTGGGATAAAGCTTTTGCTGCGCAGCAGAAATCAGCGCTTGCTGAACTGGGGAGCGCGGCGGGCAGCCTTCAAGCCGTACTGCGCGAGTTTTTGAGCTGTTTTCCCTTGATACTCCGGGCTTTTCCGGCTTTCTGCCTCTCAGTTATCCGGTGTGCGGACCATAAAAAACGGCCTTTTTCATTCAGCAATAGCCTGATGAAACGCACCATTTACTACCCCAAACAGTTCCTCTGGTTTATTATACTTCACTTTTGCATAGATGTCCATAGTTGTTTTGCTGTTTTCGTGTCCGGCAAGGTATTGTACTGTCTTTGGATCAACGCCTGCATAGAGAAGATTGGTGATGTAAGTGTGCCGCAGCTGATGAGGTGTCACATCAAAGTCCAGCGTATATTTGATTTGGGGTTGATTCTTCTGGGTCATACCCAGCGTTGGAGTAACCGTATATTTGATACTCTCCCCATTCACATACTTATAATAGTTCCGGGGCTTAGTGGAGCGGACAACGACATACTGCCACACTCTTTGAAACTGCGAAGCAGCCAGCGGCTCCCCTTTGCTGTCAGCAATCACATAATCTGATATGGAATTTTCTTTCGTTTCTCTCAGACAATCCACCAAACACTTCGGTATCGGAATATCCCTTTTTGCCGCCGGAGTCTTTAGCACCGTAGAAATCACGGGTCTGTTATGCTCTGTGCGCCATGCCCGCCTCACCGATAGATAAGGTGTATCCTCGTCCAGAAATACACAATCCCATTGCAGTGCAAGAATTTCTTCCCGACGCAGACCGGAATACAAACCGAGCATAATAAACAAATATGGAGGAAGTCCCTTGACTGTATCCAGAAGCACGGCTACCTGCTGATCTGTCAATGCCTCCTTCTTTTTTGTCGGTTTTCCGCCTTTACCGGATATTCCCGCACAGGGATTGTGTTCAAGAATTTGGTTTCTCTCTGCCGCATAAAAAAATGCACTTGAGTAGCATATTGACCTTATTGTATAAGCCTTCCGATTTCTTTGACAATGGAACAAGCGCCAGCCGAATATCGTCAGCGGTCACTTCTTCCATATACATCTCTCCCAGAGGTTTTATGATATAGTTTGTCATATCCCTCGTATAACCTCTGAGTGTAGACGCAGACACCTTTGCCGACTGCATCAGCAGCCACTTCTCTCCATACTCGGCTACTGTCGGGTGCTGCCGGTGAAAGATAATTTCTTCCACCTGCTTCCGGGCCTCTAACTGCTTCTCATACAATTCTTCACAAGTTGCGGCATACAAACTCAACTCTTTGCCATCTGCATCCGTAATCCTGGTTCTGTAATACTGGATTCCTTTCAATGTAATGGTCCCGTACTTCGGGATCTGTGTTTTCTTTTTTGGCCATCTTTGATCGTCCTTTCTTGATAATGTGTAGTCTCCGTATCTACACTCTCTTTTTATCAGAAAGCCTCGATTTAATCAAAGATACGGCTGAGGTAAAACAAAGAGCGAGACATCCTTGCCTCGCTCCTGCTTCATTTCCTATTTGTTATTACTGTGCTGCATCCCAGCTTGCAAACGCACAGTTCATTGATCTGACCAGCTCATCTGGTCTGTTGTACTTAACCTTTGCATAAATGTCCATGGTAATCTTGCTGCTTTCATGGCCTGCCAGGTATTGAACCGTTTTGGGATCTACCGATGCATGAATGAGATTGGTAATGTAAGTATGCCGCAGCTGATGGGGTGTTACTTCAAAGTCCAGACTGTAAACCACTTTTCCGTTATGAGCAGCCTTTTCTCCCAAGACAGGTGTGACAGTATGCTTTACTCTTTTTCCATCTTCATACCGATAATAGCTCCGCTCCTTGACCGTCCTCGTAACAATATACTGCCAAAGTCGCTTAAACTGCGTGTAGGACAGCGGTTCGCCATCCCGGTTTGAAACCACATACTCCGAAGTCGAAGTTTCCTTTGCTGCTTTCAAACACTCAGCCAAGCAAACAGGAAGGGGGATATTTCTCTCCGCAGCCTTGGTTTTCAATTCATCCGAAATCACAGGTCTGTTATGTTCGGTGTGCCATGCCCGTCTTACCGTCAGATATGGAGTATCTGTATCCAGATATACTGAATCCCATTGCAGAGCAAGAATTTCTTCCCGGCGTAGCCCTGCATATAAACCAATCATGACAAAGACATAAGGCGGCAAATCTCGGATAGCATCCAAAAGGCGTGCTGCCTGTTCATCTGTCAAAGCCTGACGATCCTCTTGTGGAACACCGCCACCTTTTGTCGTGAGATAAATCGTCGGGTTATGGTCAATGATCCTGCTTTCCATCGCTGCGCGAAAGATAGATTTGTAAAGGATTACCACAGATTTATAAACCGATGCAGATTTCTTGGAAACCGGAACAAGGGCAAGCTGAATATCATCCAGGCTAACCTCACCCATCCGTTTATCTCCCAATTCCGCTATAATATGCCGCCTGACCTTTGAGGTGTAATCCGTCAAAGTAGTAGCTCGTACATGAACCGACTGCATCAGCAGCCACTTTTCACAATACTCTGCAACTGTGGGCGTTTTCCGATGAAAAGTGGCATTCTCAATCTGTTCCAACGCAAGCGTTTCTTTGTTGTATAGTTCTTCAGGTGTTTTTGCGTAGATAGCTACGAGCTTACCATTCGTGTCTTTGATTCTGGTCCTATAATATAGGACACCTCTTTTCATAACTGTGCCATATTGAGGAAGCATTATTTTCCTATTTGCCAATTCCTCCACCTCCTAAGAATATACTCCAGCGCTGTATCTATGTTTTATCAGACCATTATGATTTCGACAAGGATACGGACCGGCTCACACTCCAGCTCTGCGAGGTTTACGATAAGTTGCGTTCTTTTCTGCTGGCTTTGCTCTGTGGGTGCATTTTGCGATATACTCCTGAAGGCCCGCTGAGGTAAAGTACACACAGCCATTCTGCACATATTGCACATAAGAAATAAGACCATTGTTACGGGCCGCGTCCAGCGTTGCAATGCTGATACCTAAAATTTCTGCTTCTTCTTTTCGCGTAATAAGTTTTTCCATAAAGCATATTTCCTCCAATCCGTCAAGTTTGTCATCGTGTTTGTTCAAAATCACATGAATACGCTGGCAGCCGAAACCACCAGCGCATGGTATCTGATTTTGAACAGAAAGCGGCAAACGCTTCCTATTTATATTTCTCAGCTTTCGTCACATTTGCCACGCCCCCTGACGATGGGAACACAACAGGTCTCCGCTGGCGCGGATGTCATAACTCCGCAGCATCGTTCGTATCGTGTGCCGCAGGGTTCCCCCCAAGTCTTTGGCGGGCCGTGAGGAAGTATCTTTAAGCCCCCATGCAGTCATCGCGCCAAATCTGCCACAATCCGTTTTATGAAATCGTAGATCGCTCCGAAGCAGTTCTTTCATCACCTCCCTGACTGCTCCATCTTCGCGGCGTTTCATATTCGCTCGTACATGGGTTATGTACCTGTTGTGCTGTCTATTCAGTTTTCAAAGATCTTGAGGTCACGAGGATAGCGTGTCCTTCTAATAACCGTGAGGCTTTGAGCCTTTCTTTCAGGGGCGTTACAGACGATTTTTAAGGAAAGTCTCCATGTTCCGAAGGCCGCGCTGTATAGATTCGCTGACCGATGCAACGCTGACTCCTTCGCTCTTGGCAATCGCTGATTCTGTCAGTCCCAGGAAGTAGTAAGCATAGATGCGCTTGGCCTGCTTGTCCGGCAGAGCGGCAATCGCAGCGTGAAGCTGCTCCATCGTCACTTTGCGCTCATACAGCTCACAAGGGGTCATGGAAACGAAAAGGGCATCATACTCAATTCCGTCTCCGCGATCCAGAGAATAATGCGCCTTGTGGTAATATGTACGGCGACGGTATGCGGCCTCCAGGCGGTCATGCTCTTTCATAACAGCGGCTACTTCATCAGGAACCTCAATAATGTAATCGGTCTTATAAAAACTCGGGATACTGCTCCCGAAGATTGATCTTGGTCATAATTTCCTCCATTTCAGTTGTTAGGGACAAAGGGCAACCGAAATGGCTATGGCGGAGAGCGACACCGGGGATGTTCGGGAAAATTCCCGTAAATCGACAAAGAAAACGTCAGACGGCCTTAATAGCTGTCTGACGCATTTTGTATAATATGTTGTACGATTGTGCGGATTATTTACGCTTGATTGCGCGTGTCCGTGTGTATAATTTCTCTTTGGTAGGTCATTGATTTTTTTTCAGGTAATCACCTACCTGAAAACCATAATTCTGCTGAAATAAATAACCGCCCATCGTAGACTCCTCAAACGGCAGTCACGGGCGGTAATGGAAATATGCCCTGCCGTGAAAGGCCGTTTTTTTTATTGGCCTCCCGTCAGGGCTTTTATGTATATTTTATCTTTCAAAAGTGCATGATAAACACATATCAATACGCGTGATTGGGTTATGGTAACTTCCTCTTACGCACGATAGAATGTAATAGAGGTGAGCAATCATGCCGGAAGATGTATTTGTGTATTTGGGACAGTGCCTCAGAGATGCAAGAGAAGAATGTGGACTGACCCAACAGGAGCTTGCGGATCAAACCGGCAGAGGGCTTCGTCATCTCCAGGACATTGAAAAGGGGCCAGGAAAATCCGTCTTACGATGTACTGGCATCCTTTATCAAGCGATTAGGCATTTCTGCTAATGAGCTGTTTTATCCTGACGCTTCGGAACAGGAAAAGGCAAGTACAGCATTTCATGGGAAAGTTTCTGGCCTGTACCGAGGATGAGCGGCAGATTATCTTGAAAACCACTGGATTGTATGGCGGAGCAGTTTATCAGCCGACGTTACAAATCCTCCGATCCGCAAAATTATGAATGAAAACCAGCAGGGCTAAAATGCAATTTGTTTCTGCTGGGTTTTACTTTTGCCTCCGGCAGTAGACGTAAATTTTCCTAGCCCAATCAATCGCCACTATTTTGTTTCCGGTATTCAGCCGGTGCAATCTTCATGACATCTCGAAATGCTGTTGCAAATTTACTCTGATTCTCATATCCAACCTGGCTGGCAATTTCTGCTATGGTTGCCTGCGTCTGACGAAGCAGAGCAGCGGCCTGTTTCATGCGGTACACTTTCATATAGGTTCCAATGGGCTGTCCATAAACTCCCTTGAACGTATCCTTTAAGGTTGCCGTATTGATAAGATACTCTTTGGAAAGTTCCTCAATCGTTGGCCGTTCCTGCAAGTTGGAGATAAGCCGCTTGTGAATGTCCCGTACAATCTCCACCTGGGGAGAAGTATATAACTCTCGCTGCTTTTCTTTATTTACATCCACCATACACAAGAATAAGAGAAGCTCCTGCACCTTCAGCATGAAGTATGGCTTTTGAAAGCGATCCGGTACGGAATAAAGTTCAGAAAAGATATGTTCAATATCGTCCTTTTGCCCGCATGACCAAAACATGAGCCATCGGCACAGAAATTTGCTTTTTGAAATCTGCAATATCAATACCGCTTTCCGTGAGGATTCCCGGCGGATTTTCAGAAACCAGTTCCAGGTCAAGCACCACCGAGATCCCACGGTAATGTTTCAACGGGAAAGACATTTCAGACGCACAGTTATCCATTGTATGAATGGAGAGATCGCCTTCTCCGAGATACAGGCAGGAGCCGCTTTGCAATACGCTCCCTTCCCGTCCCTCCCGGCAATGATTGATCTCCAGGACGTTCTTGCCAATATTTCCGTCCCAATAACAGCTCGTTGCCTCGAAATCATTGTAAATAAGCTGAATCCCAGGGTAGACCTGATAGACTGTCATAAGGCCCAGGCCATCCGCACAGTCCATTTTATAGACGGTACAGTATCCATCATTATCTTTTGGAATAACCGCAGACAACCCCGTAGCGTTGGTAATAGGGTTTTCGTTCATAGTATTCCTTCCGTTATCTCTTATTTGTTCTGCCAGGATTCTCCTAGCATCTTTTATTATATAGTCTTTCCTCATTTTATGTCGCTCCAATCGGCAGGATTTGCAATCCAATCAGAAGTCAAATTAGATTATATTACATTCCTGACAACTGTGCAAACGGAGAAAAAGCCGATGCTCTCCAAATGGAAAAGCACCGGCCTTATGTTGGGGTGATTGCTGCAATGTCTTTATTCCGCACAGATCATTGACGGCAAGCTTTTCCAAATTTTTTGCATATCCAAAGTGCAACGCCGATTATTGAAATAATGGCCGCTGAACCGAAAAAACGTTTTTAAGCGTCATAAGCGATCCTCCTTACCGATTCACGGAAGAAGTCGCAGGCAGTTTGCGGAACTCATAAGCCACCATGAACGCGATAATAGCAACCAGAATCGCATCGGTCAGCGCAATCGCCAGCCACACGCCGCGAATACCCATGCCGCCGATCATCGGCAGAACCACGCAGAGCGGGATAAAAAGAATGATCTGACGGAACAGCACAAGCCGGGTGGGCCTTTTTCGCTTTACCCAAAGACTGGAACAGGGTCACGGCGATCATAAAACTGCCTTGCAGGATATAGGTGCTGAACATGATACGGAAGTTTGTCGCACCTGATGCGGCAATACCCGGCGTTGTCAGGAACATGGACAAAATCTTTTCCGGGAACAGCTCGGCGGGGATATAGAACACCAGCGACAGCAGCGTTGCGGCGATAATGAAAACTCTGGTCAGCGTCTTTACCCGGTCATAGTCTTTCGCACCGTAGTTTGTACCGGCGGCAGGCTGGAATCCCTGGCTGATACCCCATAGAGGTACAAAAGAGAAATTCCAGAACCGGAGCGCCGCCGCTAAAAGGAGCTGGGAGGTTTCACCGCCATAGTTCGATGCCACACGATAAATCACTGTCTGCTGCACCAGGGTCAGAATCTGCATTAACAGAGCAGAGATGCCGACAGAAAGAACCTGGGGAAGCAGCTCACCATCAATGCGGATACGCCCGATCTTCACATGGGGGCTTTTCTTCTTGAAATACCACAGGGTAATCGCAGCCTGGACAAACTGGGAGAAAATCGTTGCATAAGCAGCCGCTTCAATGCCCATGCCGTAGGGGTTGAGGATGCTGATAAAAATGGGGTCAAGGATAATGTTCAAAATAGCGCCGCTGGCAATAATGGTCATTGCCCTTTTGAGCTGGCCTTCTCCACGGATGACCATGTTGGCGCTCTGGAAGAAGTTTACGAACAGAGAACCGGCGAATACGATCCGCAGATATTTCTCAGCGTAATTCAGAATGTTATCGCTGGCTCCGGTCAGGGACAGAAGCTGGCGGGTGAAAACCATACCCACAACAGTGTAGATGACGGACAACAGAAGAACCATCGCAACCAAGTTGCCCATGATCTTCTTAATTGTGTTCTCGTCCTTCTTACCGATAGCGCGGGACAGTACCGATGCAGAACCCACGCCCAGCATTGCCGCTGAACCGGCATTGATAAGGGTTAAAGGATAGGATACCGATATGGCTCCCATCTGCACGTCACCAACCATCTGGCCGACAAAGATGGAATCCATCATGTTATAAAGCCCAACGACCACCATGCCAAGAACCGCAGGGATGCTAAGTTCAATCATCAGCGGCCAGGGATTTTTTGTTAAGAGCTTTGTTCTTGTGTCAAGTGCCTGTTTCATCACTCTATTCCTCCTGGTCTATTTTAATTATAAGGTATCCAGCAAAACGCGCCAGTGACGCGCCTCACTGGAATTAATCCATATCTAACTAACCACTTAAAGTATATAAAACCGGGCTTCTTTGTACGCTCCCAACCGCAGGATTTATAATCCAATCTGAAACGAATTTAGGAGCGGAAAGGACATAAGGCCCTTCCCGCTCCCGTTGTTACTGTATCATTTTTTGCCAGTAATTTCAGGGCTTCTTCCAGTTTTGGATTTACAGCGTCCGTTTGCAGGGCCTCCCGGACGCAGCTTCGTATATGGGCTTGCAAAATCTGCTGATTGGCGCTTTTTAATAACGCCTGCGTAGCAAGAAGCTGATTGGAAATATCCACGCAATAGCGATTTTCCTCAACCATTTGCAGGATACCGTCTAACTGTCCTCTGGCGATTTTTAGCTTGTGAACAATATCGCCTTTCTTGGCCTTCATAAACGGCCCGTTACTGGATACTGACGAGCTGATAGCCAGCGTCCTCGATAGCAGCTTTCAACACAGCATCCGGCACATCCTGGTCAAGCTGCACCTGGGCCGACTTGCTCTCCAGGTGAACGGCCACATCCTTGATGCCCTGGATGTCCCGCAGCGCCTTATCAACGTGTTTCACACACATTCCGCAAACCATACCTTCGATGTTCAATACTTTTTCCATGTGAATTGCTCCTTTTCGTTCTTCTTTTACTGTTGTCTGTTCGTACATAGGGTCTGAATCCAGTTCTGTATTGGCCTGATGCTTCGCCTTGAACCACCGCAGACGCAGGGCATTGGACACCACGAATACCGAACTGAAACTCATAGCAAAAGCGCCGATCATGGGGTTCAGCTTCCATGCAAAGGGAAGATAGAATACGCCTGCCGCCACCGGAATACCGATGATGTTGTAGATAAACGCCCAAAACAGATTTTGCTTGATGTTGCGGATAACCGCCTTACTAAGCTGGATTGCCGTAGACACATCCAGCAGATCGCTTTTCATCAAAACAATATCCGCTGACTCAATCGCCACATCCGTTCCGGCTCCGATAGCGATACCAACGTCCGCTCTGGCAAGGGCCGGAGCATCGTTGATACCGTCACCGACCATCGCCACTTTCTTCCCGGCGCTCTGCAAACGGCGGATCTCCTTCTCCTTATCCTGGGGGAATACCTCTGCCACAACACGATCCACGCCGACCTGACGCCGAATCGCTTCTGCGGTCTTTGCATTGTCGCCGGTCAGCATGACCACCTCAATGCCCATGCCGGTCAATTCCGCTATGGCCTGCTTGCTGGTGGGCTTAACTACATCTGCCACGGCAATGACACCAATAAGCTGACCGCCACGGGCAAAGAACAGAGGTGTTTTCCCGTCAACGGCCATTTCCTCGCCCAACTGAAGGAGTGCGCCGCCATTGATGCCATTTGCCGCCATCAGTCGGCGGTTTCCGGCAAGGCACGTTTCATTTCCAATCTGACCCACAAGGCCCTGACCGGGAATCTGCTTGAAATCATCTAAAAAAAGGTTTTTAACAGCCATACGGCAATCTCGTCGGCGCGGTCGTCATCATTTCCGTAGCGTGGGAAATCGCCCTCTGTCTCAAACTTGCGGGCGATGCCGTATTCATCACGGATGACCTTCACTT
>ENA-OQES01000555-OQES01000555.1-human-gut-metagenome-genome-assembly--contig:-NODE-555-length-15702-cov-3.506645_pt1 | contig 15702 bp, 21 predicted proteins | sample MGYA00242798_ERZ504641 | MGnify/ENA primary metagenome ERZ504641 (study PRJEB26092, sample SAMD00036327) | human gut metagenome | host: Homo sapiens | study: EMG produced TPA metagenomics assembly of... | reverse complement strand
ATTTGTTTGCGCTTTCGCTCCTTTTTATAAATTTCCTTTTTTTCCATCTCTGCATTTTTCAATTTCATCTGTATTACAGATAATCATATGAAGATTGTTTATTTTTCGCCGACTGCTTCATCCCTTTTAATTCAATGAATTCCACCGGTTATCTCCTGATTCCGGTAAGATCACCGCCACTCGTTTTTTCCGGCACATCCCGGTCAAAAATCTTCCATGCAAAAATAATGTCAGTATCAGGAAAATACACTCCAGTATCAGGAATGTAATTTTATTCTTTTTTCATCTACATCCCTCCCCTGTATATATTTCTGCATCTCCAATTGTTCCGCATTCTCCTTTGTATATGGAATTGCCGGTATATGGATAACAACCCTGGTCCCCTCATCCGGTTCACTATATATCTCCAGGCCATATTGCTCACCAAACATCAGCTGAATTCTGGAATGCACATTGATCACACCAACACCCGAACCATGTTTTGGAACTTTATTGTTATCTTTCAGGATATTTTCCAGAACTTCTTTTCGCATTCCCATTCCATTATCTTCTATAATAATGTAAATATCGTCTTCTTTCTTTTCTCCCCGGACTGTGATTTTTCCTTCATCGTCCTCATCCATATTTCCCACGCCGTAATAAATTGCATTTTCGAGAATCGGCTGAATGACTAATTTTACAATACAATAATCTTCTATCTCTTTATCCGTCTGAAATTCCATTTGAAAACGTTCTTTATAACGCATAAGCTGGATATTCATATAGCTTCTGCTGTGCTGAAGTTCATCTTTAACCGGAATGATCGTCTTTCCGCGGGATAAACTGACTCTTAAAAGCTTTGCCAGTTCGGAGATCATAATAACTGCTTCTTCATTTTTCTGTGCTTCGACCATCCAGGTAATAGATTCCAGTGTATTATACAGAAAATGTGGATTAATCTGACTTTGTAATGCATCCAGTTCACTTTTTCTCCGTTCATTCTGCTGACGGATAATTTCCCCCATAAGCGTCTCAATCCGTTCATATGATCTTTGAACGGAATAACCCAAATGTCGTATTTCTGAAGAACCTCCTATGTAAATATCCGGTTTCCTCCTGCTTCATATGTTTTAACCGATTCATCCAGTTTCCGAATCGGTTTGGATAGTTTTTCTGGAAATCAGCCTGTTTCCTTCCAGAAGCATCATCATAAGAACCATGATTGTTGTAAAGATATAATATCTGAAATTGTTAATTCTTGCAGTCTGCACGCTCTCCGGTACAACTCCGATCAGTTTCCATCCTGTATAGGCAATGTTGCCAACCACTACACTTTCCTTGTGTCCGTCTGTTGTGATCTCATAAGTGCCCTCCTCATACCCGGAAGCCTTCAGACTATTCTCCTCAAACAGTCCCCTGGCCATCTCTGATTTTTCTCGGATGATAGATCATCTGTCCGTCACGGCTGATCATATAATAATAGATTCCTTCCGAAGAATCATTAATCTGCTTTAAGACATCTTCGATCACCGAATATTTCATATCTACAAGAAGGACTCCGCTTCCCGGAATCTCCCCATCGTTTATATCCACATAACGACTCAGTGAAACAACCCAATGATAACGATACAGACCATCTTCATACAAATTCTGAATATGCGGAACGGAAAAATGTACATTTTCAATTGCACTCTCGGCATTCTTATACCAGTCCTGTCCCGTTACATCTATATTTTCTTTTTTCAACAGCAACCGGTTCCGAAGCAATCAGCCGGCCTTCGTTCCCATATAATGCCAGACTCTCGATTTTATCCGAATTCACCTCGTATAATAAGCTGAACTGTTCAGCAAATTTTTCCACTGGATATATCAAATTCCTGTACGATATTATAATTCGCTGCATTAAAAATCTGCCTGATATCTAACAGGTCCGAATTCACCCTGTCTACCGTGCTTTCCACCGTCGCCTCTGTATTTGATACTGCCATCTTATCAATCGCAAGCTTAAATCTTTGATACAAAAGGATCCCATAGTTACAATCGTGACAAGTGTAATCGCCATAAGAACAGACATGATGATCGACTGTATATTAAATACAACAATTTTTTTGAAATCCGAATCATTTTTTTCATTTTTTTCACGCCTTTTTCCTGTTCCCTTCATACGGATTACTGTTCTACTTTACAGATGCTCTATACTTCGAAGGAGAAACTCCAAACTTCATTTTTAAATACATAACTGAAAATAATTGGCATCGAGATACCCCACGTTTTTCTGCTATTGTGTAACTTTTCTCATCTGTATTTAATATCATCTCTGCCGCAATATCCATTCTGTAATCTGGTTAAATAAGAGATAAACGATTTTTCCCGCTTCGTTTTTTAAAATACAGAAGGAAAAAATAAGAATTCGATACACCGAGAACCGCACATACCTCGTCCAATGATATATCCGCCTCCATATACCTTTCTTTCACAATGTTCTGTGCTTCCACAATGAGCCGTCTGGCAGAACTGTTTCTTGCACATTTCAGCTTTTCACTGATTGTTTCCGACATCTGCACAATCCATGCTGTCAGTGAACTCTCATCCATCTGCGATACTTTTTCGTAAATATTCTGCATATTACCGGATATTTTATTGTAAATCCAGCGAATTATCTGTACAGAACTTAAAAAAAGTCCACTGACTATCTCCATTGTAGCAAGATTATACTGACTCATGGTTTCTGTATTTTTATGAAGCTTTTCCATCTCTCCATGTGCTGCCCGCTCTATCTCTGCCGAATCTCCTATACGAATTGCACGAAATAGCATCTGCATCCTTGACTCTTCTGACTGAACCGGTTTGATCTGTTCCTTCGGAACAATCTCTCCAATATTAATTGCCCGTTTTGTTCCGTATAAAACCCTGTAAGAAACTGCTTCTCTTGCCCTCTCATAGGAAAGACTGATCTCATACAGGCTGTCACACACGGTTCCGATCCCCGCTGTAACAACCGCACCCATGATGCGGTACGCCCACCGGCAGAATCTGTCACAGGCATCTGTTATCTGGGTAATCTTATCTTCCGCATCCAGTTCCAGAATCAGCAGTGTATTTCCCCATATATATAAATTCTCGACAGTTCCACTGATTCATCAGTCTCTGCTTGATCTCTCTTTCTACCGACATGGATAAAAGCAGTGGGTTCATGCCTTCGGGCACATGGTTCTCCGATGTGTGGAAGATTACACAGCCAAAGAGAGGTCCTTTTCATATCTACCTGATACGCCTGTAAAAATCTTTCATAATCCCTTTTTTTCTACTCTTCCTTCAATTAATGAAATCAAAAAAATTGGACTGTAATTTCGGAAGTACTTCCTGAAAATAATCATTTAACTTTTTTTTACATTTAACTTTTTCTTCTCTTTCCCTGTCCAGCGTATGTTTCAGATTGGTCAGGCTTTCTGACAATTCTGTTGCATTGACCGGTTTAAGCATATATTCCTTGATTTCCAGATGCACTGCTTCTTTCGCATATTCAAACTCATCAAATCCCGTACAGAGCATGATATAAATATTCGGATATTCCCGATTCAGCCTTCTGGATAACTCTAACCCGTCCATATAAGGCATCTTAATATCCGTCAGCACCACATCTGGCTGGAGTTTTTCTACTAATTCCAGTGCTTTCACCCCATTTGTCGCACTTCCTGCCACCTCAAACCCCAGATCATTCCAATGAATTTTTTCTCTATCATATCGATGACTTCGGCTTCATCATCTACGAGAATCACTTTATATCGTTCCATCTTTTTCCCCTTCTTCATGGCCCGCTATACGTTTATTCCAGTATAACAAATTTACGTCTCTTATAACATATCCAAATACAAAATCTGCCTTCAAAAATTTTTTTACTCACAAATTCCTTTCGAACGCATCATGTTGCAAAAAAAACCGTCCCTTTCATCTTTCCGATGAGCAGGACGGTCTACTTCTTTTTCGTATAAACCTGTATAAACAGTCTTTTATTTATTATTTCTTCTGTACATATTTCAGACAGTCAAGTGTTACTGCTGCCAGAATAATGATACCTTCAAAAATAAACTGAAGGTTTGTATCAATACCAAGAACCGTCAAAGAATAGGTCAATGATGTAAAGATCAGTACACCTGTCACAACTCCCGATATCTTACCAATACCACCGGTAAAGGAAACTCCACCAACTACGCAGGCTGCAATGGCGTCCATATCCCATCCCTGTCCGTAAGCGGCACTACCGGATCCAACCATTCGTACACACTCCAGCCATGAACCGAATCCATAAAGGATACCTGCAAGGATAAATGCTCCCATCGTTACATTTAAATACCGAGATTCCTGATACAGCTGCCGCCTCTGGATTTCCACCAACTGCATATAAAGTTTTTTCCAAATGTTGTCTTATTCCAGATAAACCATACAACAGCAATCGCAACTACTGCCCATCAAAATAATCATCGGGAAAACGTCCTGCCTGTGGAATAAAAATATTCGGGATTGTCGGATCAATCGCACCAAAAGAAACTCCTTTTGTAGCATATGTAACAAGACCAAAGATGATCAACATATTTGCCATCGTTGAAATAAATGGATGCATCTTAAATCTTGCCATGAAAAATCCGGCTGTCATTGCAAATACAGTTGTGAAAAGTATACACACACATAATGCTAATATAGCTCTTGATGCCGGTGCCATACCCGAAAAATCAAAAACATGTCCAAACACAGTACCTGTGTTAATTCCGTTATGCATGATAATGGTTGCTGTAACCATACCCATACCAACCATACGTCCTACAGAAAGGTCTGTACCTGTCAGAAGGATCAGACCGGCAACTCCAAGTGCAAGGAACATTCGCGGTGAAGCCTGCTGCAAAATGTTAAGGATGTTTGTGGTTGTAAAAAGCTGTGTATTTTTCACGAATGGTGTAATAATACACAATGCGATAAAGATCATGATAATTACAATATACAGACCGTTCTTATACAAGAACTGTGTCATATTAAATGTGTACTTGTAATTTTCAAAATTCTGTGCCTGCTTCTGTGCAAATGTATATTTTGACATTCTGAGCAGATCGATCAGGTGGAACTTATGCATGTATGCATCATGTTTTCTATCCTTGATCTCCTGGATCCTGGATTCATGTGTCATCTGCGCATCATATAATTTATTCTTATATGTGTATTTTTCAGCTTTAATCTCTTCTGCATCTTTCAGGCTGCTGACTGCCTTCTTATGTTCTTCCTGCAGATCCGCTTTTAATTTTTCAAAATTACTGTTTTCCGCTTTTTTCTCTGCTTCGCAGCTCTTTGCAACAATGTTATAATACTCACTGTTGTAATGTTTGGAAAGAAAACCTTCAGCATCTGCGATCAGTTTTGCAATCTGCTGTTTATTTGCATCTTCTGTTGCTTTTGCCTTCTCCAGATTCTTCTTACATTCCCCGATAATCTTATTCTGTTCTTCTTTTGTTAAGTTCTTATTCTCTTTTGCTATTGCAATCTGATTTTTTAAACTGTTGACTTTGTCAGATCCTTCCACACGCAGTGCATCGATCTGCTCCTGTATTTTTCCAACATATTCGTCAATCGGTTTCAAAAGTATTGCTTCTTCTTCAGCCGAAATGATAATGCTTTTTTCTGCCATCTTCCATACCCCTCTCTGTTACAGATATTTTGCACTGAGTCTCAATAATTCTTCCTGGTTCGTCTCTTTTGTATTTACGATTCCGGCCAGTCGTCCGTTTGACATAACACCGATACGGTTCGTAATACCAAGAATCTCCGGCATCTCAGAAGATACAACAATAATTGTTTTCCCCTGCTTTGCCATATTGATGATCAGTTCGTAAATCTCATATTTCGCACCAACATCAATTCCTCGTGTCGGATCATCCATCATGAATACACTCGGTGAACGCTCCAGCCATTTTCCGAAGATTACCTTCTGCTGATTTCCTCCGGAAAGACTTGTGATCATATCATCCGGGCCCATACACTTTGTATGCATGATTTTAATCTCTTCCGCAGTTGCACGTACCATTCTGTCATGTGACAGCACTGCACCATTCTTATAATGGTTCATGTTAGCGATGGTCGTATTAAATGTAATATCGCCTTTTAAGAACAGACCATTAGCTTTTCTTTCTTCTGTGATCAGGGCAAATCCATGATCCATTGCATCTCTCGGCGATGAAAAGTTCATGAGCTTTCCATCGTATATTACATTTCCTTCTGCTCTTGTGCGGATTCCGAAGATTGTTTCTAAAAGTTCCGTACGTCCGGCACCAACCAGACCGTAAAATCCAAATATTTCTCCTTTTCTGATATCAAAGGATACATTTTGAATCTTTGGTGCATATTTTGACGAAAGATTCTGTACAGAGAGAATCTTCTCTCCGGGCTCATTGTCAACAGGTGGAAATCTGTTATCCAGCGAGCGCCCAACCATTGCCGATATCAGTTCATTCATATCTGTATCTTTGCACTCTTTTGTCATAACCAGACTACCATCTCTGAGCACAGATATCTCATCACATATATTGAATATCTCATCCATCTTATGTGATATATAAATCAGCGAAATTCCCTGTGCTTTCAACTGACGCATCATCTTGAAAAGTTTCTCAACTTCCGGTGCTGTCAGGGATGAGGTTGGTTCATCCAGTACAATTACTTTGGAATGATAGGAAATTGCTTTGGCAATCTCACACATCTGCCGCTGGGACACAGACACTTTTTTTCATTGGCTGTGTCAGATTTGCTGTGATTCCAAGCTGTCTGAAGAGATTTGCAGTTTCCTTTTTCATTCTTCCTTCATCGACAATTCCAAAAGAATTCTTTGGATATCGTCCAAGAAACATATTATCTACAACGCTTCTTTCAAGACATTGGTTCAATTCCTGGTGTACCATCGCTACTCCGTTTTCCAGTGCATCTTTTGGTCCCGAGAAATTTACTTCTCTGCCGTCTAATATAATTGTCCCCTCATCTTTCTGATAAGTACCAAAGAGACATTTCATCATTGTCGATTTTCCGGCACCGTTTTCACCCATAAGTCCCATAATGGTCCCAGGTTTGACATTCAGGTTTATATGTTTCAGAACTTTGTTTCTACCGAACGACTTACTCATGCCATTGATCGATAAGATGTATTTATTCTTATCTACTGTCATAACTCTGCTTCCTTTTCTTGATGAAAGAAGGGTATCATCTCTGACACCCCTCTGCGTTTCATTCATTTACCATTTAACCAGTCTCTTATTTTGAGAGAAGTGATGTGTATGCTGATGCATTGTCTGTCTTAACCATGTTAATTGCAAATGCATCATATTCGTTTGGATTTCCGAGACGGTTTGTGATGTTTGACTCTGTCTGTCCATCTCCACCGATGTAATCAACCTTCAGGTTAAGGAGATCATCATAGTTCTCAAGAAGTGGCTGGTATGTTGAGCTCAGGAAGTTGTCTGATGCATTGTAAATATCAAGCCATACTTTCTTAGATGGACTCTTGCTTGAATCAAGCTGTTTTGACACATTTGTCATAAATCTTTGTTGAATCTGTAAAGTCTTTGTAATTATCAGCTGTTACTGCAACATTTAATGCGTAGTAAGATCTTTCTTCTTCGCTGTATCTGTAATCTTCACCTTCTTTCAGGCAGTTACCGGCATCATCTGCTGTACCAATACCTGTATCCACGTCTGCTCCGTCAAGTGCGTTACGGAGTACTCTTAATGTCAGATAAGCCTGAACATCTGCATGCTGAGAGATTGTTCCGCCGTATCCTTCAGCGATTGCTGCAACAGCGTCACTGTTTGCATCATATCCGAATGTAGGAACTTTGTTATCTTTTGCCCATGCATTAAACATTGACATTCCCATACCATCATTGTTAGAAACAACAATATCGATCTGATCTCCGAAAGAAGCTTCCCATGTTCCGATTGCGTTACCTGCTGTAGCCGCATCCCATGTTGCCCCTGCTGAGTTCTTCATTTCCTGAGAAGCAAGCTCACGGACTGTAAATTCTTTTCCGTCTACATCAATCTTAGCATCCTGGACAACTTTTGCTTTTCCGTCTACGTTTGTTCCTGCCGGCTTGGAAGCAACTTCGTCACCATCTTTAACTCCTGTTCCAAGTGCCGCACGAACACCACGTGTACGTGCGATAGAATCATTATGTCCGATGTCACCGATTGCAAGTACGTATCCGATAACTCCATCACCATTTCTGTCAATCTTATCAGCATTTGCTTTGATATAATCAACAACCATCTCTCCCTGAAGTTCTGCTCCCTGATTAGCATCAAATCCTACATAATAAGTATCTTTGTTGAAATTCAACGCTTCTTTGTCCAATTCCCCTGTTGAACTATTAGAAGGTTGACGGTTAAACCAGCAAAGCGGTTTGTCCTTATTGGCTACAGAACTGCTGTCTGAAGATCCTGATGATTTTGAATCACCTGACGAAGATCCTCCGCAGCCTGCCAGTGATAATGCAAGTGTTGCTGCCATCATGAGTGCAAATACTTTTTTCTTTTCATTTCTTCCTCCTGTTTTGTGCGTTTTGTTTTTCAATCGCGTCTAACTCATTGACTAATCTCATTATAATTACAACACTATTTTTTTCGACATAGAATATTTTTGGATTAATTATCAATATTTTTATATTGATCTATGTTTTTTGATATATTTTATCCAATTGTGCAGAATCTGTCTCTACTATATATAATATAAAACAAAAAAATCTGCGATAATAACCTTCACGCTATTACCACAGTTTCTCTTATATGTTCTTATTACGAATAAAATAATGATTAAGCTGTTGCTTTCTTATCATCTGGTTTTTTCAAGAAGTTTCTTTACACCCTGGATTGCAACCAACACACCAAGGATCAGAAGCAATACGGCAAAAATCAACTGTAATGTATTTCCAAGATCCAGCCCTGTTGTCAGGAATGCTTTTGTCAGTTTCACGATCGTCATACCAAGTGCTGTAAATGTAACTGCCATCATGAATACCATTGGAATCCAGAGCATACATCCCTGACGTTTTGTCTTCTTAAGGAATACTGCGCAGGCTACCAGTGCCAGTACAGATAACAGCTGGTTGGCTGAACCGAACAGTGGCCAGATCTCTGCATATCCGACTTTGGTCAGGAAATATGCAAGTACCAGTGTAATGATTGTTGCAAAGTATTTATTTGTTACCACTTTCATGAATGGATTCAGATGATCCATATCTGTATCGTCATCGATAAAGAATTCCTGGAACGACAGACGTCCGACTCTGGCTACAGAGTCCAGTGATGTCAATGCAAATGCGGATACTGCCAGGTTAATCAGTGTGAATACAAGTGAATGTGGCAGACCAATAACTGACAGGAAGTTCGCAATCGCTCCGGCGAAAATCTGAGGCTGTGTTGTCAGTCCCTGTGCTGCTGCTTCACCTTTGGCAAAAGATGCAACTGCGATCAGTGCAATAACTGCAAGCATACTTTCCATTAACATTGCTCCGAATGATACAGGAAGCATGTTCTTCTCATTCTTAATCTGTTTGGATGCTGTACCGGAAGATACCAGTGAATGGAAGCCGGAAACCGCACCACAAGCGATCGTTACAAATAAGATTGGGAACATATACTGTCCATCTACGTTAAAGCTTGTGAATGCCTGAAGGTTACAAGATGGATTTGCTACAAATACACCAATAACCGCACCAACGATCATAAAAATCAAAAGGTAACTATTCAGATAGTCACGAGGCTGAAGAAGCGCCCATACAGGAGCGACACTGGCAATCAGGATGTAAACGAAGATGATGAGATGCCATGCATCCAGTCCTACATACATTGGGAAGTGAAGTCCCAGTGCGATTGCTGCTACCAATAATACGATTGCAACTGCTGTATTAATCCACTTATTAAATTTCGTATACTTCAAAAACATTCCAAGTCCGACTGCTTCTAAGATAAATATCATAGAAGTAGTTGCGACTGCACCGTTAGCTGCAATTTTTTGTTACTTTTCCGGCTTCACTTACTGAGAATCCATTAAAAGTTCCGGCTACAACATCAGCAAAAGCTGCAACGACCAGAATACAAAATCAGCCAGCAGAATAACAGGAATAATTTCTTACCTAATTTTCCGATATATTCTTCGATGATATATCCGATTGTACGTCCTTTATTCTTTACAGATGCATACATAGATGCGAAATCCTGAACGGCTCCAAAGAATACTCCTCCGATTAAGATCCACAAAAGTACCGGAAGCCATCCGAAGATTGCTGCCTGGATCGGTCCGTTGATCGGACCTGCACCTGCGATTGATGCAAACTGATGACCGAATACGACGTTCGTATCGGCCGGTACATAGTCAACTCCGTCTTCCATCTCATATGCCGGAGTTTTGGCATTTGGGTCAATGCCCCATTTGTTCTGGAGATAACGACCATAAAGAAGATATGCTCCACCAAGCACAACAATGGCAATGATCATCATTAATATTCCACTCATAAAACAATCCCTCTTCTTTCTCTTTAAAGTAAATATATAAAAAAACCGCCTTCGCTATCCTTTCGGATAACAAAGGCGGAATATTCTTCCGTGGTACCACTTCGTTTTACTGCAGTCATCACTAACCACAACCACTTGTTACTGTCAAAATATCTAACAGTTTCTTCTGTAACGTGAAGACAACGTCCCGGCTTACTCGATACCTGACTATGTTGATTCTTCCAACCTGTATATTTCAGCGGGATGCTCCTGGGTGATATCATAAAATACTTTCTGCCGTTTCACACCATCCAACAGCTCTCTGAATTCCAGTTAACTTTTATGACGTATCCCTTCATTGCATTTCTTATTTACTTTTTTAGCTTACTTAAAGTTTTACACTTTTTTCTTGTAAAGCGCAAGAGTGGAATTAAACATAATTTACAAAAATACAGTTCTATTTTATGCATTTTTTCACATTATATAATTTCGGTTATCTCTTCTACAGATTTCACAAAATAATCTGCTCCATCCAGTTCTCCCTTCTCACCATAACCATACAGGCATCCGATAAACGGACTTTTACAGGATCTGGCACATTCCAAATCCTGTCTTCTGTCTCCGATCACCAGATAGGAACCCGGATAGTCCCTGATAACTTCCTGCACGATCTCCGTCTTAGGACAGAAACCATACGATTCACAGTCATAAAACTGTTCAAACCATCTTTCCATTCGGAATTCTTCCCAATGTGCTTTGCGGTATGCCACTTTACAGTTGCTTAAGATCACAAGATGATATCCTCTGTTCTTCAAAGCTGTAAGCATCTCTTCCGCTCCCGGATACCACACTGCCCGGTGCTTCCTGATCTGCCTGACCATGGAATCTCCCACGATCGCACTTGCCTGATCTTTGTATTTCTGATCTAATTCCGGCAGAAATGTATCCCACATTTCTTTGCTGTTTAAGCCCAGCCAGCCTGCGATCTGCGCCGTCTCTATCTTCTGTTCCTCTACAACATTCTGTTCTGACAACCACTGATAAGCTTCCCTGAACGCCGGCTCATAAATTCCAAGAGTATTATGTATCGTTCCATCATAATCAAAAATGATTGTTTTCACCATCGGCTGCACCTGATTAAAGCTGCTTCATCAAATTTACCATCTCAATTGCGGACAATGCACAGTCATATCCTTTATTTCCTGCTTTACTTCCTGCACGTGCGATAGCCTGTTCGATATTCTCTGTTGTGATCACTCCGAATAATACCGGAATTCCTGTTGCAAGTTCAACCTGCGCGATTCCTTTGGCCGATTCATTACACACCAGATCATAGTGGGAAGTATCCCCGCGGATAACTGCTCCCACGCAGATGACTGCATCATACTTTCCGGACTGTGCCATCTTCTGTGCAGTCAGCGGAATCTCAAATGCTCCCGGTACCCATGCAGCCGTAATGTTCTCTTCTTCTACCCCATGTCTTACCAGCCCGTCGACGGCTCCGCCCAATAACTTATTCACAATGATCTCATTGAATCTGGCAGCCACGATTCCGACTTTCATTCCCTCAGGTGCTACTACTTTTGCCTTCTACTAAATTGATCTGTCTCATGATTTCTTCCTCCTGTTATTCATTAAATCTTTTTCATAATTCTATTTCTTCGAAAATGTGTCCCATCTTTTCCTGTTTTGTCTTCATATATTTCAGATCATACTTCTGCGGTGGGATCTCCAGCGGTACTCTTTCATTGATCTTCAGTCCAAACCCACCAAGTCCATAGACTTTGTCCGGATTATTGGTCAGAAGTCTCAATGACTTCACTCCGAGATCCGATAATATCTGCGCTCCGATCCAGTACTCTCTGAGATCCGGTGCAAATCCCAACTTTACATTGGCCTCTACCGTATCATATCCCTGCTCCTGCAGTGCATATGCCTTGATCTTATTGAGCAGCCCGATTCCTCTGCCTTCCTGCCTCATGTAAAGAATGATCCCTCTGCCTTCTGCTTCTACCTGACGCATCGCTGTCTGAAGCTGCAGACCACAGTCACATCTAAGCGAGCCAAATGCATCACCGGTCAGACACTCCGAATGTACCCTGCAAAGTACATCTTCACCGTCTCCGATATCACCTTTTACCAGTGCAAGATGATGTTCTCCTGTAATATCATTAATATATCCGTGAAGTCTGAAATCTCCATACTGCGTCGGAAGGTCTGCAACCGCCTCTTCTTTTACATGTTTTTCATGGATTCTCATGTAATCCTGAAGATCACGGATCGTAATAAATGTAAGATTATGCTCTTTTGCAAGTTCCCACAACTGTGGTGTACGCATCATTGTGCCATCTTCTTTCATAATCTCACAACACACGCCGCATTCTTTCAATCCAGCCAGTCTCACCAGATCAGTCGTTGCCTCTGTGTGTCCGTTCCGCACCAGGACTCCGCCTTTTCTGGCAATGAGTGGAAATACATGTCCCGGTCTTCTGAAATCTTCCGGCTTCGCATCTTCATCCACACATTTCATGATTGTATAAGAACGTTCTGCTGCCGAAATACCTGTCGTTGTATCAACATGGTCCACTGCAACGGTAAATGCTGTGCTGTGATTATCGGTATTCTCCGCAACCATCGGTGGAAAGTTAAGCCTTGCTGCAATTTCCGCACTCATCGGTGTACAGATAAGCCCTTTCGCATAAGTCGCCATAAAATTGATATTCTCCTGTGTTGCAAACTCTGCTGCACATACCAGATCCCCTTCGTTCTCTCTGTCCGGATCATCTGTAACCAGAATAACCTTTCCTTCCCTCAGATCCCTTAGTGCCTCTTCGATTGTATTGTACTGATTGTTTTGTGACATTCTATTTATCCTCCTGTTCTAAAATCCGAATTCCTGCAAAAATTCCATCGTAATTCCGGATTCATTTTTTTTCTTCTTCACTCTTTCCAAGGCCTAACAGCCTTTCTACGTATTTTCCGATCACATCATTCTCCAGATTCACCGAATCGCCCGGCACTTTTTCCAAAAGCGTCGTTTCTTCTCCTGTATGCGGGATAACCGATACCTGAAATCCCTCTTCCTCTACTTTTGCCACCGTCAGGCTGATGCCATCTATACAGATGGAGCCTTTTTCTACGATCAGATGTAATATCTGCGGCGATGTTCCGATAGATACCCAGATGGCATTCTCCTCCCGGATCAGAGACCGGATCACACCGGTTCCGTCAATATGACCGCTTACGATATGTCCTCCAAATCTTCCGTCTGCAGCCATTGCCCGTTCCAGATTCACCTGACTTCCGACTTTACAGCTTCCCAGACTGCTTCTCCTGACGGTCTCTGCCATCACATCTGCAGTAAATCCATCCGGCTGAAGTGATGTAACTGTCAGACACACTCCATTGACTGCGATACTGTCACCGATCTTCGTTCTTTCCAATACCTTCTTCGCCTTGACTGCCAGAACTCCAGACTTTCCGGTCAGCTGCATATAGCGGACCGATCCTTTCTCTTCTACGATTCCTGTAAACATGGCCCCTCCTGTTCTTTTTCACATACCTGACAGATTATCCTGATGTCTTCACCGATCCGGCAGATATCCGTACATTTCAGTTTCAATGCTTCTGAGGGAAGTCCGATGCCGATTCCTTGCACCGGTGTCTTACTGTTCTTTCCGCCAAATAATTTTGGTGCGATAAAACAGTGTACCTCTTTTACAATTCCTGCCCGCAGTGCACTGTCGTTCAGCGTGCCCCCGCCTTCCAGCAGAATGCTGTCAATGCCCTCATTTCCAAGATATGTCATCAGCTTTTTAAGGTCTATCTGACCTTTTTCATCCGGACAGCAGACAGTATCCACGCCTTTCGCATGTAACCGTTCTAATTTTTTCTGTTATTTCTTCGTTCTCTTCCCGTCCTGCATAAGCCACGATTGTCCGGTACTCTTTTGCACTTCTTACGATCTGGCTGTCAAGCGGTATCCTAAGACTGCTGTCGCATACTATTCTGACCGGACTTTTCCATCCTTCTACCCGAACATTCAACATCGGATCATCCGCAAGTACAGTCCCGATACCGGCCATAATACCCATATACCGGTGCCGCATATGCTGCACTTCCTGTCGGGCCGGTTCTCCTGTGATCCACTTCGATGCACCCGTCTTTGTCGCAATTTTCCCATCCAGTGTCATGGCATATTTCATCACTACATACGGTGTCTTCGTCGTAATATAATGGAAGAACACCGGGTTCAGACGGTCACATTCTTCCCGCATAAAATCCTGAACTACTGTAATTCCCGATTCACGCAATATCTGTGCACCTTTTCCTGCCACCTTTGGATTCGGATCCCTGGAACCAATCACCACTTTTTTAATCTTCTGTTCTATGATCGCTTCCGTACACGGCGGTGTCTTGCCATAATGACAGCATGGTTCCAGCGTAACATAGATTGTCGCACCCTCTGCCGATTCTGTAAGCGATGCGATTGCATTGCGCTCTGCATGAAGTTCTCCGCATTTTTTATGATAACCTTCTCCGATGATCCGGCCGTCTTTTACGATCACCGCACCTACCATCGGATTCGGATTCGTCCATCCTTCTCCCTTTTTTGCAAGCTGGATTGCCCGGAGCATGTATTCCTGATCCGTCATTTCTCTTCCTTCTTTCTTAGTTATACAAAAACCCCTGCAGGATACCTACAGGGGAAATGATCTGTTACATATAACTGACAAATGATCTGTTAACCAAAAAAGCTCTGAAATGGATCACCATCTCAGAGCTCAGACACTACATTCATCTATTAAAATAACTGTACCATCCTCTTCTTTCATCCAGACTATACTGTCGGCTCCGGAATCACACCGGATCATGCCTCTCGGCCCGCGGGCTTTACCGCCGGTAGGGAATCGCACCCTGCCCTGAAGATTTCGTTTTTTTTATCATAATACTTTATATATCATTTGTAAAGCGAAAAAATATCAATGCATTCCAATCAGAGATCCAAAAAAATAAGTTTTTTTCGAAAAAGGACTCCGGGGGTTCATAAAACCGGAGTCCCTGAAAATCAAATTTCCCTTACGTCTTTCTTATCTACACTGATCACGACAATCGCTATCACAAATGCTATTGTACGTTTTTATGTCTTTATCTCTATGCTTTTTTTGAATTATAATCCTTCCCGACATCTAATACATT
>ENA-OQES01000554-OQES01000554.1-human-gut-metagenome-genome-assembly--contig:-NODE-554-length-15707-cov-2.409243_pt1 | contig 15707 bp, 22 predicted proteins | sample MGYA00242798_ERZ504641 | MGnify/ENA primary metagenome ERZ504641 (study PRJEB26092, sample SAMD00036327) | human gut metagenome | host: Homo sapiens | study: EMG produced TPA metagenomics assembly of... | reverse complement strand
GCAGGGGCTGATAACCGTCCCTGCTTTATATTAATACATTTTCAAAACTCTCATCGCATTCCGATACCAGATCTTATCAAGCTGTGACTCCCTTTACTCCTTTTTTGCTCAATATTTCCCACAGCTTCTCCATCTCATCCGGATGTCCAATTTCCATTACTTCCATCTCCCCGAAACCGTCAAAATCAGTTCCAATTGCCGGGAAATCACTGGCCCCCTTTATTTAACATATGTAATATATGAGCTGTCATATCCTCAATCCTGGATTCTTTCTCTCTTCCAAGGAACGGACCATACAGATTAAGTCCCGCAATACCACCTGCATCTGCAAGCTGCCAGATCATCTCATCTGTCAGATTTCTCGGATGCTTTGCAATCTCCCTGCAATTAGAATGAGACGCAATCACCGTTCCTTTTGCGATTGCCATTATATCCCGGAATGTTCCATCCGATGCATGGGATACATCTATGATCATTCCCAGTTCTCCCATTCTTTCTATCACTTCTTTCCAAAATGGTTTTAACCCCTTCCACATTACAGATTTCTTTCTGCTGTTTGGATATCCGATGCAGTTTTCATAATTCCATACCGGTGTCATAAGCCTGATCCCATGTTGATACAGCTCTTCCAGCCGCTCCATATGACCGTTTAAATTCCCCCGTTCTTCCACAGTCATAATCGCAGAGATCCGTCCTGCGAGATCATTCCTGTCTACATCATTCCACGAATATGCCAGTGCCAGATCTTCACTGTACCTCTCCTGCTGCTGCCTTAAATATCGCACCATATCCTGTACATGAACGAATGCCGCATCATATCCTCCTTTCTTCTTATAATCAGCCGCCTTTCGTAAAATCAGGCAAAAAATGCTGCACGACGGTTCCCAGCTTTTTTTACATAGATGGAATACTGATATGGCAATCATTCTTCATCAAATCTCCCTGGCCATCCAAATCGATCAATTTACCACAAAGTATCACAGTGCATATCAATCATTCTCATGTTGCTTTTAACCCCTTTTGTTTATTCGTTTTATTACACAAATTCACATTATGTAAATCATCTGTTATCAGTATACGACATTTTTGCCATAGTTTTTTGCGCTTTAACTGATAGTTTTTTTCCTATGCATTTCCATATATATAATCTGCGTCTATTGCACATACTGTATATGTCATATCTACAGAACTTGCCGCTCGCAGCTTCTTTCAAACGCCCGGCGCTGCAAAGAACCTGCCACTGACAGTTCTTCACAGATATATAATAATAAAAAGGAGGAACGCGTACTATGTCAGAAATTTCAATACTTGATCTTCAGAACCTGCGTCATTTAATTGGCGGATTTGAAACCAGCCAGTGCGAAAATGCAGGACTATGCCTCAGAAGCCAAAGATCCTGAAATCCGCAAGCTGTTTCAGGATGCTGCAGACAGTGCTATGAAGAACCGACAGGATCTGATGAAAGTTTTTATAGGAGGAACTATCTATGCTGGATGGAAAAAACGATGGTAAGCGATGCCCTTGCCGGTGTCAACGGAGAACTTGTACGTTACGGAGAAATGATTTCCCAGACGGAAAACAAAGAATTGAAGCAGAAACTGAAACAGATACGTAATGACTGTGAAATGTCCCAGGAAAAACTTTATCAGATTGCCCGCGAAAAAAGTTATTATGTTCCTGCCGCCAAAGCTACCGATCAGGAAATCTCACATGTAAAAAACATTCTTGCCGGAATTTCCACACATTAGTATCGAACGCACGCGATACAGAGAACTTGCCACTGGCAACTTCTCTTGCATACTTTGGTATCTAAAATGCACGCCGGGACATTTCTTTTGTTCCGGCATGCAACATTTTGTTGCGTTTCTTTTTATTCGTTTATTATACTATACTTTTCTTACCGCGAGTTGATATAATTTAATTACTTTAAATATCATCGGATTTTGTAAGAAAACTGTCAAGTGGCAGCTTTTCCTACATAGCATTTCTTAAAACGATTCATGCCCTCCTTTCTTAGTTTTACTTATATATTTTACGTAAGAATGGCTACACAATAATAATATTTCATTATTTTACACCCTCTATATACGTAAAAATAACAAAAGGCAGCGCATCAAATGAATCCCCTTCCGCATATGTCAATGCACACAACAAAAGGCGCACCCGATATTCTTCGGGCAGCGCCTTATTTCTTTTAACATGGACTTCTCTATCTGTAAATATCCTTATGCACTTCTCTCAAATTGTGAATTATACAGTTCTGCATAGAATCCAATTTTGTGCTAATAATTCCTCATGATTTCCCTGCTCTACAATATCCCCGTCTTTCATAACAAGGATCACATCCGCATCACGAATCGTAGACAGCCGGTGTGCAATTACGAAACTTGTTCTTCCTTTCATCAGCTGATCCATCGCCTTCTGGATCTGGATCTCGGTTCTTGTATCTACCGAACTTGTCGCCTCATCAAGAATCAGAATCTTCGGATCTGCCAGCATGGCTCTTGCGATCGTAAGGAGCTGTTTCTGTCCCTGTGATACGTTACTTGCTTCTTCATTTAACTCCATCTGATAACCACCCGGAAGCGTCTTTATAAAGCGGTGTGCACGTGCTGCCTTTGCGGCCTCCACAACCTCTTCATGCGTTGCATCCAGTCGTCCATAACGGATATTATCTTCGATGCTTCCCTTGAACAGCCAGGTATCCTGTAATACCATTCCGAACATTTTTCTTAAGTCATCACGGTTAAAGTCGCGGACATCATGTCCATCTACTTTGATCGAACCACTTCCAACATCATAGAAACGCATTAATAATTTGATCATCGTCGTCTTTCCGGCACCGGTCGGTCCTACGATTGCAACCTTCTGTCCTGGTTTTACATCCACACTGAAGTCATTGATGATTGTGTGATCCGGATTATATCCGAAATGTACATGGTCGAAGCTTACGCTTCCTTCCAGTTTATCGATACATACCGGATTCTCTACCGTCTGGTCTTCTTCCTTCTCCTCAAGGAATTCAAACACACGCTCGGAAGCTGCCGCTGTAGACTGTAACATATTGGCCACCTGTGCAACCTGCTGGATCGGCATCGTAAAACTTCTTACATACTGAATAAATGACTGGATATCTCCAACCTGGATCGTACCTTTCATCGCAAGGTAACCGCCGAGGATAACCTCACCGACATATCCGAGATTTCCGACGAACTGCATGATCGGCATCATCATTCCTGACAGGAACTGCGATTTCCATGCCGATGTATACAGAATATCATTGTCACGCTTGAATGTTGCAATTACATCCTCTTCTTTATTAAATGCTTTGATGATATTATGACCGCCATAGATTTCTTCCACTTGTCCGTTTACATGACCCAGATATTCCTGCTGACTCATGAAATATTTCTGTGAACGTTTCACGATCACTGAGATCAGTCCCATTGAAACCGGAAGGATCAGGAGTGCTACCACGGTCATCAGCGGGCTGATACTGAGCATCATGATCAATACACCGATGATCGTTGTCGTCGATGTGATCACCTGCGTCGCACTCTGGTTCAGACTCTGACTTAAGGTATCTACATCGTTGGTAATACGCGATAATACTTCACCATGTGTCTGCTTATCAAAATAGTTCATCGGCAGACGGTTGATCTTCTCAGAGATTTCTTTTCTCAGACGGTACGTCAGCTTCTGTGACACACCCGTCATAATGTACCCCTGTACAAAGGAGAATACCGCACTTGTCAGATACAGGCATAACAGCGTCAGTACGATATGCGCGATCTTGTCAAAATCTATTCCGGATCCTCCAGATACTTTTCTGACCAGTCCTTTAAATATCTCAGTCGTTGCCTTTCCAAGAATCTTCGGTCCTACAATATTGAATATCGTACTTCCGATAGCAAATACGATTACAAAGAATATTCCAATCTTATATGCGCTCAAATATGCCATCAGCTTTTTCATTGTGCCTTAAAATCTTTTGCCTTTTCATTTGACATCTGTGGTCCACGTCCTCTACCTCTTGGCATATTATTCCACCTCCTTAAGATCTTCTTCTAATTCTTTTTCTGATAACTGTGAAGAAGCAATCTGATAATATGCTTCGCAGTTCTTCAGTAATTCTTTATGTGTACCCTTTCCGACGATCTGACCATCTTCCAGTACAATGATCTGATCTGCATGAAGGATCGTACTGATCCTCTGCGCAACGATCATAACAGTACTTTCCGCTGTCTTCTCCTTCAGCTCTGCACGGAGTGTTGCATCTGTCTTATAATCCAGTGCCGGAAAAACTATCATCGAATATATATACATCCGGATGTTTTGCAATTGCTCTTGCAATCGAAAGTCTCTGCTTCTGACCACCGGATACATTGGCTCCTCCCTGTGAGATCGGGCTCTTATAATTTTTTCTTCTTCTGATCAATGAATTCTGTTGCCTGTGCGATTGTTGCTGCTTCAATCATCTCAGCTTCACTTCCATCCGGGTTGCCATATAAAATATTCGAAGCAATATCACCGGAGAACAGTACAGCTTTCTGCGGTACATATCCCAGTTTTTCACGCAGTTCATGCTGTGATACATCTCTGACATCTTTTCCGTCGATCGTGATCTTACCATCTGTAACATCATAAAATCTCGGGATCAGGTTTACCAGCGTAGACTTACCACATCCGGTACTTCCGATAAATGCCGTGGTCTTTCCCGGCTCTGCCGTAAAGGAAATATCATGCAGTACATCTTCTTCTGCTCCCGGATAACGGAAGGATACATGATCGAATACGACCTTTCCTTTTCCTTCTTCCGGAATACGTGACGGCTGCTTCGGATCATGAATCATTGTCTCACTTGTCAGTACTTCATCAATACGGCTTGCAGATACTGCTGCTCTTGGAAGCATAACCGAAATCATACAAATCATTAAGAATGCCATGATGATCTGCATTGTATACTGGATAAATGCCATCATATCTCCAACCTGCATTACACCGTCGTTGATACTGTGACCGCCTACCCATACGATCAGCAGCGTAATACTGTTCATTACGAACATCATAAGCGGCATCATAAACGTCATCGCACGGTTTACGAAAAGGTTTGTCTTCGTCAGTGCTTTGTTCGCATCATCAAACCGCTCTTCCTCATGCTTTTGTGTGCCGAATGCACGGATAACCGAAAGTCCTGTTAAGATTTCACGACTGACAAGATTCAGTCTGTCGACCTGATTCTGGATCAGTTTGAACTTCGGCATAACTACAAAGAATAAAAATCCTACGATGACTACAATGATTGCAACCGCAAGTCCGATGATCCATGACATGCTGACATTCGTGTGGAAGACCTTCCAGATTCCTCCGATTGCCATAATTGGTGCATACAGAACCATTCGGAGGATCATCACAATCAACAGCTGGATCTGCTGGATATCATTCGTACTTCTTGTGATCAGTGATGCCGTAGAGAATTTGTCAAACTCTGCATTGGAAAATCCGACAACCTTACGGAATACATTCTCACGAAGTCCGCGTCCGACACCGGCTCCGACACGAGATGCTAATAGTCCGACCATAATACTTGCCGCCATTCCAAGGAATGCAAGTGCCAGCATCTTGGCCCCTGTGTGTAAGATATAACTGGTTTCGATCTGATCGGTATCGATTCCTACATGTGTGTAAGCATCTTTGATATAGGTGGAGGCTGCCTGTTCAATGATTGAATCCTGCATGGAATTCATCTTTTTATTCATCTGTTTGATCAGCGCGTCTCTGCCTTCTGCTCCCATGAAGTTCAACATATCATAGATATCCATCTTGTCAAAATCCGGAACTTCTGACATCTGCGCTGCTGCCTTCTTTTGTGCTTCCTGCATCTGAGTCTGTACCTGTTGTGCCGCTGCCTGCATCTTGGCCTGCACCTGGGCCTTCGCCTCCGGTGTCTGGGCCGCCGCCAGTGCATCTGCAAACTGTACATTAATCTTATCTTCTGCCTCTTTCTGTGCTTTTTCCATCTGCGCCTTGGCCTCAGCCTGTTTTGCTTCAACCTGTTTCTTCATATTTGTACGCATCTGGTCTTCGATTCTTTGTGTCATGTCACTGCCGGAGTCAAATCCTGCCGCCAGAAGCATCGGCTTTCCGAGGATATCGGAGAGCTTCTCCATCTTTTTGATCATCTTCTTTTACAGAAGATTTTAATTCCATAACGGTTCCCTTATAGTCGTATTTCTTCGTTGATTTCGTATAAGCATTCTTTACAAGCTCCTGCTTATCCGACGGAACCAGAAGTAACAAATGGTTCAGATCTTTTTTGAGAAATCGTATCCGGTACGGTCTCATCGATACCACCCTGCTGGATACCGACATTCACAATATCCGAGGTATATGTCGGCAATGACAGGTCACAATTATGCCTGCACGACAAGTATACAGATAATCGCTACAACCGCACCTGCATACGGTTTCAGAAATTTTAATAATTTTCCCATATCTTTTATGCCTTTCCTTTCTGTCCTATTTATATCAAAACAGTTCCTACATATGTTTCATAGAAGGATGTGTTTTTTGCCATAATGGTCTGCATATCCACTCCTTTGAAATCCTTAGACTCCAGAAGATTATTCTTCATCTCTGTAAGCAGACGCTTCATCAGAAGTACCTCTTCTCTTGATATCCCCTGATAGATTATTTCTTCCATCTCTGTAAGGACACAGCGTATTCCATCTATACATTCTTCCCCTTTCGGAGCAAGCTGTATCCTTGTAATCCTCTGATCCTTCTCATCCGTCTTACGGCTTACATAACCTTTTTCTTCCATCTTGCGAAGTGCGACTGTCATAGACGGTGGAGTAATCCCAACTCTTTGTGCGAGCTGTCTCTGTGACTGTTCTCCCCAGCATTTCAGTGAAAATAATATTCCTGCCTGACTCGGCTTGATGTCCAGTTCTTCCATTCTTTTCATTCCCTGATATTTCATGAACTGCATCAATTGGAATATCGAAAAGAACATAGATGATTCCATCTCTTTGTGCATATTATTTCTCCTCTCCCAATTAATTAGATGTCTAACGATTATATTAGTCATTTTCACCAGTAATGTCAATGTTTTTATATTTATTTAATAATCATTCCGTCATTTTAACAAATATTTAATTAGTTATATAACTAAAAAAGAAATCTCCGGAACAACATTTTTGTCCCTGAAAGATTCTTCTGACCCTTTTGATTATAACTTTTCTGAATCAAGTACAATGGTAAACGGACCGTCATTTACAAGACTTACTTTTCATATCTGCGCCAAAATTTTCCCCGTTCAACTACCGTTACTTGTTCTTACACCTACTGATGATATATTCATACATCTTCTCCGCCATATCCGGTTTCCCTGCTTCTATAAAACTTGGCCGGTTTCCCTTCTTACAGTTCGCATACAGAGTAAACTGAGAAATCAGAAGCAACTCTCCTCCTACCTGATCCAGCGAAAGATTCGTCTTTCCATTCTCATCTTCAAAAAATGCGAAGTCCTAACATCTTCTTTAACATCTTATCTGCTGTGTCTTTTGTATCCGAATCCGCAACTCCAATCAGAACCATGAATCCTTTCCCGATCTTGCCTATCACTTCACCATCTACTTTTACACTACTTTCTGTTACTCTTTGAATTACAAAACGCATCTGATTTTCTCCCTTTTATCTCTTTTTCTTTTCAGGAACCTGTGCCAGGATAATTGCAGCAAACATCAATATACATCCCGACATTTCCCTTATTGACAGTCTTTCTCCCAGCACAATCCAGCCGGCCAGTACAGAAAAACACGATTCCAGACTTTAAAAGCAGTGATGCCACCGCCGGATTTACATTTTTCTGTCCCAGTATCTGTAGTGTATAAGCAACTCCACAAGATAATACCCCGGCATATAAAATTGGCATCCATGCAGTCATTACAGCTGTTATCTTTGGTGTCTCCAATGCAAACATAAATGGCACGGACAAAATTCCGCAGACAAAGAATTGTATACACGACATCTTCACACCATCTACCTTAGGTGCAAAATAATCGATCACCAGGATATGTACCGCAAATACAAGTGCGCATAAAAATACCAGAATATCTCCTTTGCCAACAGAAAACGACTCTGTAATACACAGGAAATAAAGTCCCGCAACCGCCAGCACTACTGCCAGCCATATCTTCCAGCCTATCTTTTTATGAAGAAAAACTCCCATCACCGGAACGATCACAATATAAAAAGCGGTGATAAATCCGGCCTTTCCCGCTGTCGTATATTTAATACCGATCTGCTGAAGACTGCTTGCCGCAAACAGTAACACACCACAGGCCAATCCGCCCGTGAGCAGATCCTTTTTCGTGCCTGTATCTTTCGATCTTCCATTTAATTTCTGCAAGATCCAGATACATGGCAAAAGTGCCGCTCCTCCAATCAGGCTTCTTACTCCATTAAATGTAAACGGTTCCAGATAATCCATCCCCACACTCTGTGCTACAAATGCTGTTCCCCAGATAAAAGCTGTAAGAAGCAGCATTAAACCATTCTTAATCCTCATATCATTCACACTCTCCATATATACATGTCCTAAATATATTTACATGAATTCTTTCCTTCACTACTTTTTTATACTGCTGTTTATTATACGATACATTCCGGTGATTTGCAAAGAATCTGTTTACTTTTTATAATGATATTAATACCAGAATCCCACTTGACTTTTGTATCAAACAACGGGATACTAATAGATAAGAAAAGGAGGACTTCACTATGTTATCAGAACGAATCTTAAAGCTTCCGGGCTTTCTTTATCAGATCGGGAACAATTATTATTATCTTGGAAAATGGATCTGCAAGGAATGCACCGACCAGGCTGCCACTGATTGTGTCACCATGTATCAGATGTGCCGCGCCGGAAAAGAAGAACCTGAAACAAATACTTATTTTCAAAAGCTCCGTGCTTACAGTGATTTCGCATTAGAAGTACCGTATAATCCTTCTAAAGTTGCTGCAGATATGAAAGCGATTTTGGAATCTCTTTCTGATGAACAGCTTCACAATCTCACGGAACAGATTGATCATCTTGAAGAAGATATTACCGTTATTGCGGCTAAATTCTTCTTTTCAACCGACTGCCTGTGTTCTTTTTTGCAATATAGTGGTACAAAAATAAGAGGAGCATTTCCATACACACGGAAACCGCTCCTCTTATTTTGTTCACAGTCAATCCGGCAAATCACTAAATAGTAACTTTGCCTGTTGTCTCTTCATTTATTACATAATAAGCTGCAGCTTCTTCTGGTTTCAGATATACATTCAGAGTTTTGATTTCTTCCACACTCTTACCATACTCTTTTGTCCATACTTCATGCACTTTTTTTAGTAATCTCTTCTGTACTGATCTCTTTACCCATATACTGAAGATAAAAGCTTGTCTTTGCTTCTTTCTTCACGTCTTCTGCCTCTTTCAATACACCTGCTCTTGTCTCGATTGCCTTAGTTGTGTCTTTTGCAGTTGCGATTGCTGCCGGTCTTGAGTTGTTTCTTCTATTTTTTTTCATATTGATAACCTCCTCAATCTACAAATAGAACATTACCTTCTCTATTATAAAGCATTTTCGAAAAATGTCAAAAGATATCCGTTTTTATTCGTCCCCGCGTCCATATTGGTTAATTGTCAGATCCTTTACCACTTCCCCTGCAAGAATCAGTCCTGCAACCGACGGAACAAATGCAATGCTTCCCGGGATGTCTCTTCTTTCGGTACATTTTCTGTCCGTTCCCGGAGGACATACACAGTGCTGTCTGCAGCTGATACTCATATCTTCCAGCGGACGTACCGGCTTTTCTTCTGAATATACAACTTTCAGTTTCTTTACGCCACGTGCCTTTAATTCTCTTCGCATAACCTTTGCAAGCGGACACATCTTCGTCTTATAGATATCTGCCACCTGAAATGCCGATGCATCCAGTTTATTACCGGCTCCCATACAACTGATAACCGGAATTTCTGCGGCTTTTGCACGCATAATGATCTCAATCTTTGCCGTTACCGTATCTACTGCATCTACCACGTAAGAGTATTCTTCAAACGGGAATTCATGTGCATTCTCAGGAAGATAAAAGCATTTCCTTACTTCTACATCTGCGTCCGGATTAATCTCAAGGATTCTTTCTTTCATCACATCTACTTTATATTTTCCAACCGTCTTCCTTGTTGCAATAATCTGACGGTTAATATTCGTCAGACATACTTTGTCATCATCTACCAATACAAACGAACCGACACCGCTTCTTGCAAGTGCTTCTACAACATATCCACCAACACCGCCGATTCCAAAAACTGCAACCTTTGCATTCGAAAGTCTGTCCATATTATCAGCTCCTAAAAGAAGCTGCGTTCTGGAAAACTGATTTAACATAGCTTTTCCTCCACTCATACTTTATATTTTTTCTGTCCGTATTCTTGACTTATCATTCACTCTTCGCACCGTTTCACAGCGCAATCCCTATTATAGTAGTAGGATATATAGTAAGTCAACTTATTTCTTATATCTTCTTATATGAATTCTTCTGACGATGGTCTCTTTCGATGCACAGATCTTATCTGCCAGACATACCAGCCAGGCTTCTTTACACATTGGTGGAACGATATTAAGAGGAAACATATGCCGCGAAATGATGTTTTCTTCCCGTCTGGCCAGTTCAAAATCACTTTTTTTGCATTTTGAAGCGCACGTCCTGCATGGATAAAACCGTGAAATCTGTGTCCCGCAATTTTTTTTCATGCCAGTCATACAAAAAAATAATCATGCAAGAGCGCACCTCTGATCAGCTCTTTTCTATTTACATTTAGGGAAAATCTTTCTGCAAGCTCCACACTTGTGTACGCTACACTGATACAATGCTTATACACGGATATATCACTGTGCTGCATATATCTCTGTGTATATTTCATACGCCCCTGTTCATCCAGTTCTTTCAGTATTTCTTTGATGTCTTCCAGAATCCGGTCCTCATCATTCATACAGTCAGCCCCATTACTCTCCATATAATTATTCTTCGAACGCCTGTCTGATACTGTCATAATGAAGAAAAACTTCCTTCATCAGCATATCTCTTAATCTCATTCAAATCCGCAATCGCAAAGCCAGACACTTCTTCTTCCTGTGTCTTTACATCTGATTCATCAAACTCCAGCACAAATTTATAAATATCCACAAAATAATTAGTTTTTCTCTTCCGGATTCACTCTCTTATAAGAAAATGCATATCCTCCTTCTGCATTCGTTACATCAATTCCCGTCTCTTCTTTAATCTCACGGATCACTGCATCTTTCGAATCTTCTCCGGCGCGTACACCGCCTCCAGGCACTTCCCACCATCCTGCTGCCCATTCTTTATCCATTCTCCTTCGGGTGATCAGATATTTTCCATCCGGTCTCATTAATACTCCAAGAACCGTCAGGTGGAATTCCCCCGGCTTCATATTCCAGTCATTATGTTTCATTTGTACGTCCCTGTTACGTTCCTTGTTCTCATCGTAAATATCCCATAATTCCATCTTTTTATTATTTCTCCTTCTTACGAACACATGGCGATATAAAACAAGTGGAAAACCAGTATTCCCGACTCCCCACTTTTTAATGTCTTTAATATTCCTCGTTCACAATCATCTTTTCAAATTCTTTTTTTTATAAAATCGCAGGTTGGCTTTGTCCACTGAGTTCCTTCCAGTCCCTTCTCAGACTTGATAAGCTGCAGTGAAAATAACAACGCCTCCAAAATCTCCTTATGTTCCAGATTCTGAAGATTTGCAACAACATATTCCTTTGCCTCTTTCGGCTGTATACCGGCTTTTTTACTCAACATCCTGCTGAACTGTTCGAATGTAATAATCTTCTTTCCATATTCCCAGAAATGATTTTCATACTTTTTATACTTCTGTACATATTCCTGAATGATTTCCAGCGATTCGGAATCCAATGTATAGCCATACTTTCCGGCAATCTTTTCCAGTTCTTTCCACCAGGAAACATCTACAGCCGAATAATCCATGCTAATCCGGAAGCAGCCTCCGGTCTTGTGAATTGCTTTTTGAAATTCATCTTCCCAAGTTGGACATACCAGCATCTTCTCTCCATTTACAATTCCACCTTGTATTATCTTTTCTTTCATCCTCCATGTCCTCCTTACGATAGATTCGTCATATCCTCAGCTCAAATCACTATGAATATTATAACATTATTTTTATCCGATTGCAAAGCCGAAGTATTTACCCAGAGCACGTCATCGACAGCTTCTTTCGAACGCATGCCGATTTATATTATGGTCGATATCTAAAATTTATTTTTATAACGCAAAAAGAGCGGAAATCCTTATAAATTAAGGCTTTTCCGCTCTTTCATAGGAGCAGGGGATGAGAGAATCGAACTCCCGCCAAAGGTTTTGGAGACCCCTATCATACCACTTGACCAATCCCCTATATTCTGTTTTGTTGTACATCATCGCTGAGCACTCATTATTTATACCATATTAATCATACATCTGTCAACAGAATTTTTCAATTTTTTTAATTTTTTCGCAAAATTTCTGTTTTTCGTATCTACAGAACCAGTCACTGGCAGCTTCTTTCTTATAAATACATAGCAAAAGAAGACCTCTCGGCTCTCTTTCTTGAACCGGGAGGTCTTCTTTCCTCTATACATTTGCTTTCGCAACATTTCCAATATTCATTTTTCGAAATACACCAAGTAATACTTTTCCGATTGCCAGAACCAAAATTGCTGCTGCAATCGCCTCTGGAATTCCGGATGCTGTAACAGTTCCCATTACCAGTCCCCAATACGGCACTGACTGCCACATCTTTTGCTTCTGCATACTGTTTTCGCAAAAAGGAATATAGATACTTCCCATTACAGTGATAGTATTAACCATTGCTCCTGCAAATCCCACGATTGGAAGTGCGATGATACTATTTACTTCAGTTTGAAAAATGAATCCAAAGCCATCCTGCTGCCACACCAATTAATATCCTGCATCCTACTGAAATCCAGACTGCTTTTATTGCCCCTGGTATTCCTGTAGTACTCATAAACGGCGAGAACGCAAATGATAAAAGTGTCGGTGCCATCGTGTTACTGATCAGTGAACAGATGCCAAATACACCGCCCAGGATTGCGCCTGCTGCAGGTCCTAACAAAATTGCTCCAAGAATTACCGGAATATGTACAGTTGTTGCCTTAATGATCGGAAGCTGTATCATTCCAAGCGGTGTGTTCGCCAGAACGATTACGATCGCTGCCATAAGTGCAACACTGACCATCCAACTAGTGTCATGTTTCTTTGTCTTCATATTTAATTTTGCCTCCTTGTTATCATTCCCAGGTGACCGGGATACAATACAATTACGAGTCTGATTATAGCATTCCGGGAACTGCCAAACAAGTATAAAAATTCCATACAATCTGCTTATTTTTGCACAGTTATCACTATGATTCGTCTTTTCCCATGCGGGTTCTATGTATTTTTCATTACTATTGCTTGCAAGGAATGAAGAAAATGCGATATAGTGATTATAATTGTATTATTTTATTTGAACATTGAAATGAGGATGAATACTTATGTTAAAAAGGGAAAACATGTCCTGCTTGGCGTGACCGGAGGTATTGCTTCTTATAAAATTGCAACACTTACAAGTCTTCTGGTAAAAGCAGGCGCTGACGTTCATGTCATCATGACTAAGAACGCCACCAATTTTATCAATCCAATTACTTTTGAGACTCTGACAGGACATAAATGTATCACAGATACATTTGACCGAAATTTTGAATTTAAAGTAGAGCACGTTGCACTTGCCCAACTTGCCGACATTGTCATGATCGCACCGGCAACTGCTAATGTCATGGCAAAGCTTGCGCATGGTCTCGCCGATGATATGCTGACAACTACCGTTCTTGCAAGCCGTGCACCAAAGATCATTGCACCAGCCATGAATACCGCAATGTATGAGAATCCTGTCACACAGGATAATATTGAATTGCTGAAGCATTATGGCATGGAGGTGATCACTCCTGCCAGCGGACACCTGGCATGCGGTGACAGCGGAGCCGGAAAGATGCCGGAACCCGAGACCTTATTCCAGTACATATGCAAAACCATTGCACATGAAAAGGATATGGCCGGTATGAAAGTACTTGTCACAGCCGGACCGACACAGGAAGCCATTGATCCAGTCCGTTATATCACAAACCATTCATCCGGTAAAATGGGTTACAGCATTGCAAAAGCCTGCATGCTCCGCGGCGCTGATGTCACACTGGTAACCGGGCGTACCGCTCTTGATGCACCGCTTTTTGTTAACACCGTTCCTGTCATATCAGCCAAAGATATGTATGAGGAAGTAACTTCCAGAAGCCATGACATGGACATCATAATCAAGGCTGCTGCCGTTGCAGACTACAGGCCTTGTAATGTTGCAGATGAAAAGATCAAAAAGAAAGAGGGAGATGTCATGTCTATTCCATTGGAACGTACTGATGACATCTTAAAGTATCTCGGCGAGCACAAGGAACCCCATCAGTTCTTATGTGGTTTTTCCTATGGAAACACAAAATATGCTGGAAAATTCCAAGAAAAAAGCTTATGAAAAAGAATCTGGATATGATCGTTGCCAACAATCTGAAGGAACAAGGTGCCGGATTTGAAACCGATACAAATATTGTTACGATGATCACGCAAAATGAAGTATTTGAACTGGAACTGATGAGCAAAGAAGAGGTCGCTTTCCATCTGCTCGATAAAATATTAGAACTTAGAAAATAAAAGTGAAAATATAATATAAGAAAGAAATTTCGTGAATTTACAGGAGGATATACGAAATGGATGCTAATTTATCAATGGAACAGATCCGTATGGATGTAAAGAATGTAACTGCTCTGAATCAAGAAGGATATGACATGAACGTCATCTCCCACAAACTTGATCTTTCAAAGGACTATGTACAGACAATTCTTACCTGTGCACAGGGATTTACAGAAGATGACACAATGGCTGTTGCTGTTCTCGTCGAAGCAAGTTTATAATTCCTATATTGACAAAAAATTGTTACCGGCATGTCTGGTAACATTTTTTCTGCATTCTTAAAATGCAAGTATTGTATCATATTGCAATATCATATTACAAGAAATTCTCATTCAGTACTTCTATAATTGATACTTGCAACCATTATTAAAAAATGAAAGGTGTTACGACAATTCTCCGTAACAGACAGGTTTTATAAATCATGAAGAAAAAATGGTGGCATGACAAAGTTGCCTATCAAATTTATCCAAAAAGCTTTTTGGATACAAACGGAGACGGAATCGGCGATCTTGGCGGAATCATCTCCAAATTAGATTATTTAAAAGAACTGGGAATTGATATCATCTGGCTCTCTCCAATCTACAAATCTCCTTTTGTAGACCAGGGATACGACATTTCCGATTATTATGCAATTGCAGAAGAATTCGGTACAATGGAACAATTCGAAGAACTGCTTGCAGAAGCAAAGAAAAGAGATATGTACATCATTATGGATCTGGTTATCAACCATTGTTCTGATCAACACGAATGGTTCCAGAAAGCACTGGCAGATCCGGAAGGCGAATATGCCGATTATTTTTATTTCCGCAAGGGAAAGAATGGAAATCCAC
>ENA-OQES01000553-OQES01000553.1-human-gut-metagenome-genome-assembly--contig:-NODE-553-length-15715-cov-4.142995_pt1 | contig 15715 bp, 18 predicted proteins | sample MGYA00242798_ERZ504641 | MGnify/ENA primary metagenome ERZ504641 (study PRJEB26092, sample SAMD00036327) | human gut metagenome | host: Homo sapiens | study: EMG produced TPA metagenomics assembly of... | reverse complement strand
CAGCGGCTGGGGGCATCCCCGGCGTAGAGCTTCATCACCACCGGCAGGGTGACAAGGGGGTCTTCTACCCCCGCCCCGGCCGTGTCGGCGCTGTGAAGGGCATAGCCATCCAGAGGGCTCCGGTCAAAAAGGGGGCTGATCCATCCGGGCACACAGGTCCCGGGCTGCGATCCGCCCACAGGCATCATCCAGCGGCACCCGCTCCGTGGCAGGCACCGGGAGAGCCGCAGCAGCATCCAGCACCCGGCGCAGGGCCTGGGCTGGCGTGCAAAAAAGGCTGTTTCATTGCAAAAAGTCCTCCATCGCTCCCCGGGGCACAGTTTGCCCGCTATGGCCCGGACAAACTCCCAGGGAGATCTCTTTTCGATCGGCAGGTGAAAAAAACGCGGAGACGTTCTGACCGAAAAATCAAAACGCCCCGCAAAAAAGCCGAACATGGCCCGGAGCGGCAGCCTGCAGGCCGCCACGCCGAGGGAGCCGCTTCCTTTTCCGCTGTTGCAGCAACGGGAAAGGAGGCAACGCTCCGGAACGGTGGATGGGAGGAGTTCTTTTTTTCAAATTGCAGCGTTTCTTCTGCGGGAAGGCGGCCGGGTTTCCCCTGCCACCCTTGAATGCCGGCGTTGGCCCTTAGCATTGCGGCGCGGTGTCCTGCCCCCTGCGGGGTTTAGACAGCCTTGCTCAAAGAAGCTCTTGTACCCTATTCAATTGTGTATGATCTTTTAGTCGCAGAAATCATCCACGTCACTGATGGCTTTTGCATAGCGGCGGGTGAGGTGCTGGGTGGAGAAGAGGAACCGCTCGTTCTGATTGTTGGTCAGCTCTTCGATGTCGGCAAACTCCGGCCTGCCCTGCATGGTCTTCCAGGTCTGCTCGATCTCCTCCGGCGCAAGGCCGTAGGGGGAGCGCTGGAAATACTTCAGCGGGGTGGCACTGGGGTAGACCCGTGCGTTGAAGCGCACCATCTCAGCAAACATGACACAGAGGTCTTTGTCCTCAATGAGCTGGGCGATCATGGCGTAGTTGTCGCTCATGTTGGCGTTGGAGTAATAGTAGGTATCCTTTGCGCCTGCACGGACAACGATATCCTCGCACTGGGGGTCCTGCGGCATCTGAGCCAGCAGCTCGTCGGCGTTCTCCACCTCACTGACCAGCAGTGCGTGGGGCGTGACAAGCGCGGCGGCGCTGCGGGAACGGATGTAACCGGCCAGCTCCTGCGCGGGGGTCAGCTCCGGCAGCTCCGGCGCGGTCTTGGTGGGCTGATCCGCAAAGGGATCGTTTTCAGCCTCTGGCTCGCCGGCCAGAAAATCCAGCAGCTGAGGCTTTGCGGCCTCGTCCTGCACAGTTTCGGCGGCTTCGGGTGCGGCCCCGGCAGCCTGCATTGCTGCAAGCTCTGCGGTCTCCCGCTCCACGGCGGCGATCACATCCTCGCCGGTCTTGGCGGCGCTGCCGTCAAAGCTGCTGCCCGTTTCCTTCAGGCGGCGGGCCGTCTCGCTGGCGGCATTGATGTCGAACACCTCTGCCTTGGGCTTTTTCTTAGCGGCCAGCTCTGCCTTCTGCAGGTCCAGAACGGCCTGCTCCGGGTCCACGCTGCTGTCCACAGTGGTGGTGTAGCCGGGTTTACGTCTGCCAAACAACATGACGATCGTTCCTCTTTCTATGGGATTTATTCAGCTGCTGCGGTGTTCTGGGCGTAGATGCCGCGCTTTTCCAGATCATCAGCCATGTCAGCCAGATCATACTTCTCCAGCGTCTCGCGGGTGGGCACACCGGTGGTGCGGTCCCAGCCGAAGATGTCGTAGAACAGATCCTTTGCCTTCTCCATGTCGGCGCGGTCCAGCTTGGTGGTGCCTTCCTCGAATGCCTTGAAGTCGGGGTCCTTATCGAACACCCAATCACAGATGGCATCGTGCTCCTGACGCAGGTTTGCGCTGCCGCAGTTCTGCTGGAAGCTGATGGCGGTCATCGCGCGCAGCATCTGGGTGATGCGGGCACCGTCCTCCTGCAGATCGGCCTGGGTATAAGTCTCGCCGGTAACAGCAGTCATAAAGTCTGCCTGCAGATCCAGGTCGCCGTGGTACGCGCGCTCCTTGGAGGGAGACTGGGTCATGGGCCACATCCAGTTGCACAGGGTGGCGGAGTCGTGGAAGTTCTTGTCGTTGACGCAGTATGCAGCCAGCTTTGCCTTGTTCTCGTTGATGGGAGTGTAGGCCTTGGCCTTATCGTAGCAGCCCTCGCCGAAGAAGTCCTCCATGACCTTCTTGGTCACCTCATAGGGAGCACCGGAACCGGTCTCGCAGACGATCTCGTGGATCATGCAGTCGCGGTTGTAGACGAGGTTGTACAGCATACCCACCTGCCATGCCTCAGCAGGGCCGTGGTGGTTGGGGAAGCCGTTGTAGATCAGGTTGGAGTTGGTGGCACCATCGTTGCGGTCCAGCCAGCTCTTGGGCAGGCCGAACTTCTCCATCATGGCCAGGGTGCCCTTGGCGATCACAGACAGGTCGCCCTCACCGTAAGCCATGCGGCGGATCAGCTCAACCTCCCAGCGGGGATCGCCAGCCTTCTCCCACTCCCAGGGCAGAGAGTCGTACTCAGCCTCGCTGATGTACTTGGTGGCCTCTTCGCGGGGCATCCGCAGGATCCACAGCAGGTCGCGGTTCAGGTTGCCGTAGTTGTCCCACAGGCCCATATCGTCCACAGCATGAGACCATGCCAGGTTGATGACCATGGTGCCGTCGCCCTCGTACTTGAAATCGTGCACGCCGTCCGGATAGACGCGGGTGCCGTACAGCACGGGCATACAGGTGTTGGAGTTGTGGGTGGGCAGGTCGTAATCGGCCAGCGGATCCACATCGTACTCAGTGTAGCAGCGGATGGGGCAGGAGGAGCAGCCGCCGTTCTTCACGGTGTACTCCGCAGCCGGAGCGCCGAAGTCGAAGTAACCCTTGAAGCAGCGCAGAGCCACCTTGTTGATATCGTTGTAGGGCTGCTCGCCGGTATCCACGGGGCCGCCGGGAGCCTTCTTCCACATACGGCCGGGAGCGCCGGACCAGCGGTTCTTGCCGGAGGTGGCGCTGTACTCTGCCCAGCTCTGGGGCTGTGCGGGCACGTTGTGGTTGTTGTTGCCGCCGATCAGGTTGCCCATCATGTAGTTGGACAGCTCCAGCACCTTCTTGGGGTCAGCCACCTTGACGCTGCCGGTGCCGCGGATGGCCAGGCCCTTCAGCTTCTTGTTGCCCATGGCAGCGCCCAGACCGGCACCGCCGGAGTTGCCGAAGCTGGTGTTCAGGGTGGAGTAATCCACCAGGTTCTCACCGGCGGGGCCGATGGAAGCAGTCTCGAACTCACGGCCGTTCTGCTCCACCATCCACTTGTTGGCAGCAAAGGTACCCTTGCCCCAGATCTCGCTTGCGTCCTCCAGAGAGACCTCGCCGTCCTCGATGCGCAGGTAGACGGGCTTTTCGGAGATGCCGCTGACAACGATGCCGTCGTAGCCGGCATACTTCAGCATGGAGCCGATGTGGCCGCCCATGTGTGCATCGATGATGGAGTGGCCCTTGGACCAGGTAGAACGGAAGGTCACGTTCATACGGCCGGAGCAGGGCACGCCGGCACCGGTCATGGGGGCCGACACCAAAGATGACCAGAGCCTTCTCGTCATAGGGGTCCAGCTCCATGGGAGCTTCCTCGTACATAATGCGGTAGGCCATGCCCATACCGCCGATATATTTATGGTATTTTGCGTCGTCCTGGGTGGTGATCTCACCGGTGGTCAGGTTGACGCGCAGGATCTTGCCTGCCCAGCCATAGGTTTCAGCCATTGTTGTTCCTCCTTACAGATCCTTGTAAGCAGCCTGTGCTGCGCTGGTAACGGCATCCCAGTCCACGATGGACAGAGCGCCGGACGGGCAGCCCGCCACGCAGGCACCGCAGGCGATGCACTTGGAGGACTTGCCGGTCTCGGGGTTGACGGTGGGCATGTGCCAGGGGCAGGCCTCCACGCAGGCACCGCAGCCGATGCACTTGTCGGTATCGACCACGCGGATGCCCTGCTCATTGGTGGATAATGGCCTTCTCGGGGGCATGCGTTGCCGCAGGCGGGATCCTCACACTGGCGGCAGGTATCCGGGAAGTAGACAAAGCAGTTGTCGGTGCCGGACAGCAGACCGTTGCCGTCGCCGTCCAGATTCAGGCGGCGCTGGATCTTGACACGGCTGATGTAGGAAGAGCACACGCCGTCGTTGGTCAGGGTGCAGTTGATCTCGCACCGCTGGCAACCGGTGCACAGGTCAGCATTGACCACCAGCAGACCCTGGGGCAGTGCCCAGGTCGCCACAGCACCGGCATCCACCTGCTTCTGAGAGCAGCCAAAGAGGGACAGCATAGATGCGGAAAGGGTGAGTCCTGCAAGGCTCTTGCCCGAGATCTTCATAAATTGACGGCGGGTCATGTCAGCCGTCAGAAAATCAGTTTTTGCCATAGGTTTCCATTCCTCCGTGAGGTCACTCTGCGCAGAGCACCTCGGTTACATAGAAATAAGAATTGTTGACGATGTCCGTGACCGCCGTGGACGTAATGGTTGCACCGGAAAGCGCATCCACCTGGGTCATGTCAGCGCTGACCGTGTCGGCCGCACTGCCCTGGGTGGTCAGATCAGCGGCCTGCAGCTTGTACTCGGCCTGCTTTTCAGCGGACCAGTCTGCATAAGGCACTGCCTGTTCCTCGCCGTCCTGCGCGCTCTTGCTCAGACACGCCGCGTACAGCTTGCGCCGTGCCACAGCCTCGGCACTGTTGTCCATCGGGGGGATGAGCGCGTCGTCCATCGGCTGGCCGTTCAGGGCCGAGAGGGTCAGCCCGGCTTCATACATCTTCCGGGTAGCCTCAGCCTCCGGGGAGGTATCGCCCGCACGCCATGCGGCGGGGTCGAAGGCCTCAGCGGGGGCAGCGTCGGTCTCGGCGCTGCCTGCGGCAGCAAAAGCCGTGCCGGTGGCCGGGTCGGTCACAGTGTAGCGCTTGCCTGCCAGCGTGAAGGGAGCTGCGCCCTGGTACTGGGCCGTGAACTCCGGGTTCTCACACTGAGCACCCAGGCTGTCGGTCTCGGCCTGTGCCAGGATCTTCACATCCAGCACATTGCCGTCGCGGTCCAGCGTCACACCGGCCTGCACCTCGCTCTGGAAGCCCTGCTTGCTGCCCACCACATAATACGTGGTGTCATCCAGCTGGTACACCGCGCTCACACCATAGGTGGCAGCGTCGGCATCTGCCAGCGGCAGGGCCGTTCCGGCCACCGTGGTGCGGCTGTGCATCAGCCCGCCAAGGCCAAGCGCCATGGCAAGCGTTGCCGCACCCATGGCCGCATAGCCGGGCAGCCGCCTGCGCCACAAGGACTGCGGCGCATGATTTGCCTGCTTCAATTGTATCACCTGCCTGTTTGATTCAGCTGTGCCCGGAACTCCCGGGCACGAAAACAGCCGTTCCACCTGCTGCAACAGTGCGGAACGGTTTCTTCGTTATAAGAATAACATCTTTTCCATCGGTTAGTCAACGTATACGCACAAACAAAGCCCTACAATTTCTCTCAAAAGTTCTTGCCTCTCGGTGAAATCATTTCTTTTGCCGGATGAACAGTTTCAATCCATATTCCTCTGCCAGCTCCAGCGACTGTACCGTGGGCATACTCTTGCTCACCAGCGCGGGCACACCGGCCCGGATGGCCTTGCGCACCATATCCACCGGCACCCGGCCGCTGGTAAAGAGCACGCACTCCGCCAGCGGCACCCCCTCTGTCAGGGCGCAGCCCACGGCCTTGTCCAGCGCGTTGTGGCGGCCCAGATCCTCGCACCGGTACAAGATCCTGCCCGCACGCAGCAGCAGACAGCTGTGCACGGCATGGGTGGCACGGTAGAGCGGCAGGCCCTGCCCCATGGCATCGGCCAGCGCATCCACCCATGCGGCAGGGATCTCCCGCTGAGGCACCGGGGCCAGCGGCGGCAGTTGCACCGGGCTGGCCAGCGTCAGATTATCGGTGCAGCAGCTGGGCACCTCCTGCTCGGCCTGTTCCGCTGCCGCCAGCGGGTGGCGCAGCTGAACGCTTATCTTGAGGCCCTGCGCGCAGACGGCCACCCGCTCCACCTCGTCAGCAGAGTTGATCCAGCCCTCGGTCAGCAGGCGGCCCAGCGCCAGCTGCGGCAGCAGCTCCGGCGTGCAGACCACCCGGAAGGCTGGCTGTTCGTTGACCAGAATGGCCGCGGCGTGCTCTGCCGCCAGTGTCCGCTCGGTGCCATCGGGCATCCGGACGCTCTCTGCCCCCGGTGCTGCACCGAATTGATCCATGATCTGCATTGGGTGTTCCTCCCCTGTCTGTTTTACTCGAGCTCTACAAAGACTAACACATTTTGTTTAGGAATCATTCTCTGTAGTGTTTCTCGTTCTTTGGATTATTTGATATATCCATATTATCCTGCCTATACAAACTAATGTTATCATTTTGTTATCGGTGTTGATAACACTTGCTCGGTAACTGTGGATAATACCTATATGTTCTTTCGTAAATTATAAGCTGTTTTGTTTATAAATTCAACACTAGTCTGAAATTCATCTCTCAGTATTACTGAATATTTCCATCTATTTCTTTTTGCGGTATTTTGGTTCAATACCTACTACATATACTACTATAGCCGCAATACTAATAAGCATTGCACACAATATAGATAAAATAATCAAACCCGAATTCTGTTCATCTAATAAGGGCAATCCAATTAACGTAAACAAAACGCCATACACGCACCACAATATACCCAAAGCACGATTATAACCTTTCGCATCTTCTATCGGCGCCACCTCAGCATTTGCCCAGAATCCGAAAGGTTTTGCTTTCTTGGAATTCAAATCATAAATGCCCATTGCAATAAATAATACGCCCATTATTGCCCAAATAACAAATGCAATTAATCTTTCTTCCATAATATGTATCCTTCTTTCTTTGTTATTCTGCAAATTCTCCTATCACTTTCTGTTTCCGTTCTTATCAAAATTCTTTTTCAATGCTCGCTCAGTAGGAATAATTGTACCTATCAAGGCAATTAACTGCACAAAACATACAAAACCTTAAAAATATAGGATTCAGCAACGCAAGAAACAACTGCAGTACAGCCTTAAATAATTGGACAAACAATTCTAACATTGTAATATACCTCATAATTTTTTCCTTTTTCATTATACATCCATTGCGAAATTCAATCTTTCACATATTTTGCAGGTAACAGCATTCCTACAAATGCAGGAGTACCGCACCTCTAAATGCTTATGTGCATTTGATTTTCTGTTCCTACAAGTTGTAATTCGTAAAACTATTTGGCTAAATCAAACTAATACAATCATCTTCTACATAAACAGCTTGTCCATCAACAATCTTTATTGCTTCTCCGAAATCTGGTAATTCAATTATTTGGTTCCATTCCAATGGGGAATTATAGGGTTGTTAATAATATTTAATCCATCATCTAAATTACCTGCCGCATACATACTACCAGCACTAATTCCAACGTATACAAGACCATTATTAATTGCTTTCTCAATCGTTCTATCAAATCCTGTTCTAATCATTTCACGACACAATACCGCAGCATCGCCACCACTAACAACAACTGCATCAAAAGATTGCAGTTCCTCAATCGTTAACAGTCTGGTAAGCATATAAGGATCTGTAACACATGTCGAATATGTTCTCTGATAGTCTTTTGAGAGAATCAATTCCAGATTATACACTAATATATTTTCATACCGAATACCCATAGATGAAAGCTCCTGAAAACAAACTGCAAAGCCTTCTCTCGCTCCATCTGTTTCAATTCCAGCAGTTGGAATGTATAGCACCTTCACATCTTCTGGACATTTTCCTATAATATCGAAAAATTTCTTTTTCATATCAGCCGATAATCCACTAGATGTAAGAAATAATTTTTTGACTGTTCATATCTACCTCTCATCATCAAATTTTAATTTTTGACTTTTCAATTATACATCTACCCGTTGCGAAATTCTATCTTCCACACCATATTGATGGGTACAGCGCTCCTACAAACGCGGGAGCACCGTACCTCAAAACGCTTATATGTAGATAAGCTCCTTTCCAACAACTTCCCTCACACATGCCTGAATGTTATTCATTCTTCTGATCCTATTGTAACACGCTTTTGCTCCGCTGAAAAGCGCCTGTGCCCTCTGGAACAAACTGTCGGTCCGTGTCGTTTCCATTTTTCCCGGCTTTGTGATATACTACTGTAAAATGACAGAACCATATCCCAGTACCGAGGTGGAATCCAAATTGAAGCATCTCTTCCGCTCCCTCACGCGGGCACACCGGGCCTACAAGGACACCCGGAACCATGCCCTGACCCTGCTGCACCGGGCCTCCGCTGCCGTTCTGACAGCCGTGCTGGTGTACAAAGCCCTGACCTATCTTTTGTTTCTGCCCGCCATGAATGGCATCTGGTCGCTGACACTGCGCTGCTCGCCGGTGAACTACCTGACCAACAATAACGCGCATCAGATCTTTACTTCACCGACCATTTTAGGCGGGATCGTGCTCATCGTCCTTCTGGCGGCGTTCTGGAACCTGTACGGCTTTTCCATCCTCCTGCATGGGTTTGCGCTGGCCCGCCGGGGTGAAACACTGCGTCCTGTTTCCCTGTTCGTCCGGTCGCTTGGGGATATCCGCCACGTCCTGCTCCCCAAGAACTGGCCCATCCTGCTTTACTGCGCCCTGCTCATCCCCTTTACAGATGTATTCGTGACCTACAACTATATCTCTCAGCTGGCTGTGCCGGAGTACATCCTTGGGCTTGTCCGGGCAAAGCCGCTCTATCTGGTGCTTTTTCTTCTCATTCTGGGCGCGGCGTTCCTGTTTACCCTGTTCTGGGTCCTGGTGCTCCCCCTCTTTACGCTGGAACGCAAAAACCTGTGGGAAGCCGTTCAGGAGAGCGCTGCCCATGTCAAAGCACACCTGCCCCGGCTGGCCGGTGTGCTGCTGCGGTGGAACCTCAGTGCGCTGGTCCGGTCTGTTCTGGTCTTTTTCGGAGCTTCCCTGCTGGTTTACAGCGTGGCGGCGCTGATCGGCCTACGGAGCACCCGCGCCATGCTGCTGCTCGCCCGTGCGCTGTATCTGGTGGAGATCCCCTTCTTCGGCTTTTTGCTGGACTGTAAGGCCACCACGGCCCAGTGCACCATCATCGCATTCCTCTACGATCGCTGCCGTGACTGCTCCTCGGAAGCGCTGCCGGAGGGCAAAACGCATCGCGCCGGCGGCTGGCCCCTGCTTACCGCCGCAGTGGCCGGTGTCACACTGGTCACCGGGCTGACGGCGTTTTACCTCTACGCCCTGCCTCAGGATGATGTCCTGCTCACCGCTGTGGGCGGCGTGACCCCGGCTGGTCACCTTCCACCGGGGTGACTGCACCGTGGCCCCGGAAAACACCCTTCCCGCCTTCCGGTCGGCCATCCTCAAGGGCGGCGACCGCATCGAGCTGGATGTGCAGATGACCAGCGACGGAATAGTCGTGGTGACCCACGATTCCAACCTGAAACGCTGTACCGGCAAAAACGCAAAAGTCTATGATCTGACCTACGCCGAGGTGGCACAGCTGGACGCAGGCCGCTGGTTCAGCAGCCGCTTTGCCGACACCCGGATTCCCACCCTGGAACAGGTGCTGCAGCTCTGCCGGGGCCACATCGGCCTGAACGTGGAGATCAAGCCCAGCGCCGCCACCCCTGCTCTGGAGGCTGAGACTGTACGCCTGCTGCGGGAATACGGCTTTGACAGCTCCAACTGCGTCATCACCTCCCAGAGCTACGAGACCCTGCACAAGGTCAAGGCGCTGGCCCCTGAGTACCCCACCGGCTACATTCTGGCTCTGGGCGTGGGCAACTACTACGACCTGCCCGATGCCGACATTTTTCAGCGTGGAGACCACCCTTTATCACCTCCGGCATGGTCAACGCCGTCCATCTGCGAGGCAAGACTGTGTCTGCCTGGACCATCGACCGCGAAAAGGTCGCCACCCACATGCTGGAGCTGGGCGTGGACGACCTCATCACTGACAAGCCCGACATGGTGCAGGATCTGCTGGCCCGGAACCAGCAGGTGGACGACAGCCTGATCGACTTCCGTGACCTGCTCAATGCCCTGCTCCACCCGGAGCAGCCTGCCGACTCCTCCGATGACGTGGAGGAGACCATCACCGATGCCGTGGAGGACCCGGAGGAGTTCGTGGACGCGGCGTAACACAGCCCCTTTCTCTTGCGGCATCATTGATCCAACGGTCTGTAAAAGCAAAACATCCCCGCACGGCCTGCCGAAACAGGAAGTGTGGGGATGCCTTTTTGTTCAGAGGAATGGGTTATAGAATCTTCCAAAGCGGATGGTCACGGTCAGGCTGATGAGCAGCAGGGCCGCGCCCACGCCCAGGGCAATGAAGTCCCGCCGGGCAAAGGGGCGCTGGGTATACCAGGTGCGCTTGCTGTTCTTGCCGAAGCCGCGCAGCTCCATCGCGTTGGAGATGGTGTCGATGCGGTTCAGGCTGGTCAGGATGAGCGGCAGCAGGATGTTGACAGAGTTCTTCATCCGCTTGAAGAAGGGCTCCTTTTTGCCCAGCTCCACGCCGCGGGCCTGCTGGGCCTGGCTGATGCTGTGGTAGTCGCGCTGGATATCGGGGATGTAGCGCAGGGCAATGGCCACCGAATATCCGACCTTATACGAGATGCCGATGCTGTTCAGGCTGGCAGCAAACTCGCTGGGGTCGGTGGCAGAGATGAAGAGGATGGCCACCGGCAGGGCCACAAAATATTTCAGGCTGATGTTGACCATGTAGAACAGCTGTTCCGCTGTCAGGTCATACCGCCAGAACAGGTGGCAGAGCACCGTGCGGGTGCCGTACAGGGTGGTCCCCTGATTGGGATCGAACAGGAAGATGAACAGGTTGTTCAGCAGCAGGAACACCAGCATGAAAGTCATCATAAACCGGACTTCCCGGAATTTGATCCGGCTCAGCCTGAAGGCCAGCAGGCTGACCACCAACAGGCCCAGCAGCACCCAGGTGTTGTAGGTGATCATGCTGGCAAAGGTAAACAGCAGGAAGAACGCCAGCTTGGTGGTTCCGGTCATCTTGTGGACGACGCTCTCCCGGGGGAGATAATTCAAAACAGTCTTAGCGGCCACCCTCTCTCACCTCCCGGTCCTGCTCAATAAATCTCTCTACAAATTCCTGCGCGGGCGCAATGCCGCAGCGGTTGGCCAGCGTGTACAGGCTGGTCTCCTTCAGGGCCGCCTGTTCCACCAGCGCGGGGTCACACAGAACGGCGGCCGCGGTGCGGTCGGCAATGAGCCGTCCGTCGCAGAACACCAGTGCGCGGCGGGTGTATTCCAGCATCAGGTGCATGTCATGGGTGATCATCACCACCGTCACACCCCGGGCATTCAGGCCCCGCAGGAACTCCATGATGTCGGTATAGTGCCGGAAATCCTGCCCGGCAGTGGGCTCATCCAGAAGGATAAGTTCCGGGTCAAGCACCAGCACGCTGGCAATGGTCACCCGCTTTTTCTGGCCGAAGCTCAGTGCCGAGATTGGCCAGTTCCGGAAGGGATACAGGCCGCAGACCCTGAGGGTCGCATCTACCTTTTCCCGGATCTGCTCCTCGGTCAGGCCGGAGCGCTGCAGGCCCAGAGCCACCTCCTCGTAGATCATGGTCTTGGAGATCATCTGGTTGGGGTTCTGCATCACATAGCCGATGTGCTGGGCGCGGCGGCGGATGTTCTCCTCAGCCAGCGGCTTGCCGTTCAGGAAGATCTCGCCCGCATCCGGGGTCTCGAAGCCGCAGATGAGCTTGGAGAGGGTGGATTTGCCCGCGCCGTTCCGGCCCACGATGCTCACCATCTCCCCCTTGCCGATCGAGAAGCTGACATCCCGCAGGGTCTGCTGGCCCTTCTGATAACCAAAGCTCAGGCCCTTTACCTCCAGCAGCGGCTCCCGTTCCGGCTGCGCGGCGGGCCGGGGCCGGGCCGTGAACCAGTCCCGGAGCTTTTGGGTGTCGGTATCGTCCAGCACAAGACTGTCCACATGGGCGGGGTGCTTGTCCGGAGTGATATCCACCCCGGCATAGCGCAGAGCCGTGACATACAGCGGCTCCCGGATGCCGTTTTCCGCCAGCAGGCTGCCCGAGAGCAGCTCGTCCGGGCGCAGGTCTGCCAGAATGGTGCCGCCGTTCACCAGCACGATGCGGTCCACGTTCCGCCAGAGCACATCCTCCAGCCGATGCTCGATGATGAGCACTGTGGTGTCAGTCTTTTTCTGGATCTCGTCGATCAATTCAATGGCCTGCTTGCCGGTAGCGGGGTCGAGGTTGGCCAGCGGCTCATCGAAGAGCAGGATCCTGACCTGATCCACCATCACGCCCGCCAGGCTCACCCGCTGCTTCTGCCCGCCCGAAAGCTCGTGCGGCGCATAGCCGAGGTGGTTCTCGATGCCCACCAGCTCGGCGGCATGGCGGGTGATGGCGTGCATCTCATCCTGCGGGGTACAGCTGTTTTCCAGTGCAAAGGCAATGTCCTCGCCCACGGTCAGCCCGATGAACTGGCCGTCCGGGTCCTGCAGCACCGTGCCCACATGGGCCGAAAGCTCAAAGAGGCTGCTGTGAGGCGCATCCACACCGTCCACGGTCAGGGTGCCGGTGCACGCGCCCGGGGTTGGAAAACGGGTTCAGCCCGTTGATGCACCCCGCCAGCGTGCTCTTGCCGCTGCCGGAGGGGCCCGCAATAAGCACCCGTTCACCCGGGTAGATCTCCAGATCGATATCGGTCAGGGTGGGGCGCTTCTGGGCGCGGTACTGGAAGGAAAAGTTGCGGAATGAGATGATGGGTTTACGTTCTGCCATGGGTATGGTACCTCAGCTGTTCATCAAAAAAGCCTTTCCAACGGGCCGGACGGCGCAGATGGAAAGGCCGGGTTTCATGCGGGGATCACTCCTGATCCAGAGAGCCCTTCTTGGCGATGGTTCTGGTGTAAGCCAGCACCAGCAGGCCGCCCACCACCACAGCGGTGATACTGTTGGACACTGCGGCAAATGCACCCTGTGCAAACACCTTCTTGACGGGCTCGGCGTAGATGGCAATATCCAGCACGGGGGCCACCAGGATCCAGGCCAGCAGATGGGCCACGATATTGGCCAGCGCAAACAAAGCTACCTGCTTCTTGCTGAACTCGCCTTCCTGCAGGTTCAGCTTCTTGGAGAACAGGCCCACCACAACGCCCACAAAGGCGGAGGCGATGACCCAGCTCCACCAGGGGCTGCCGCCCCAGGACAGGTCGATGAGGGTGTGGCCGATGAAGCCGATCAGGCCGCCGGCCACGGGGCCGTACATGGCAGCCAGCAGGGCCAGAACGGCGTACTGCAGGCTGATGTTGGTGTTGGGCACCGGGCTGGGAATGGCCACAAACGCCCCAGAACAAAGAACAATGCCGCGCCGATACCGACAGCGACAACGGTCTTGATGCTGCTGTTGTTAATTTTTCATATTCTCTCTCCTCTTTTATTCCGCGGATGCGGGGTTTCTTGCAAGGCATCGTTAGTATACGACACCCTCTTGAGCCTTGTCAATGGACAATCCGCCCGCTTTGCAGAAAAACGGCTGCTTTCCTGCATTTTGGGGGCGAATGCCTTCCCGCCCTGTGCAGCAAAAAAGAGCACCCGCGCCTGCCGGAGCGGATGCCCTGTGAATGCTGATTCGGTTTTGGCCCAAACCTTAGTTCTTAGCGGTCAGGCTGAAGGTGCTCAGGGTCTGGAAGGTGGTCACGATAACATTGATGTTGTTGACGATGGAGCTGCCTGCGGAGAACACGCGGGCGATGTAGTTGAACAGCTTGCCAACGTTCAGGAACACGTCCCAAGCAGTAGCCTCGGTGGTTGCGCCACCCTGCAGGTACACCATTTCGTTCTCATCGATCGCAGCAAAGCTAGCGGGCATTTTGATCTCATTGTTCATCATAACGGGGATTCCTCTCTTTCAAATCAATCTATACTTACCGTCTGCACCAAACCAAGTGCACCGGCACCAGAACCAGACCGTGGTTCCTCCGACAGGAACGGGCAGGGGCACGAGTTCCGCATTCCCTCCGGAATTGTTCCCATATATAGGTTATACGATAAATATTCGGATTTGTCAATCGAATTTCCGGAATTTTTACCATTCTGAGCCAAAAGTGGATACCCACAACGCGGAACACCTGCCATTTCGACAGCTTTCCACAAAATATCCGCTGCCGCACGATCCCCGGGCACGAAAAACTCCTTCGTCCGCACGGCAGCACACAGATCCGTTCCACCCTGCGGCATTTCCCGGGCAAAAATCTGGCAAAAAATGCCCCCGCGCCCCCTACACAAACCGGAGCGGTTGTGCTATGATAAGGCTGAAAAATCGGTTTGGCAAAGCCAACCGCAAGGAGATGTCTTGGATGTCTGATCTGATGGAAACATTACGGCAGGAGGGCATCAGCCCCGACCTGCTGCGCGCTGTGGAAGAATACCGCGCCGCCCACGCTCTGCCCGAGGCCCTGCGCCCCCGCATCCCGGCTTCCGGCTTTACCTATTATGGCCGGGAGGTCTGGGAGCAGGCACTGGCGGCCCTGCTCTGCGGCGAAAACCTGCTGCTGGCGGGCGGCAAGGCCACCGGCAAGAACGTGCTGGCCGAGAATCTGGCCGCCGCCTTTGGCCGCCCCGCATGGGACATCTCATTCCATGTGAACATGGATGCAGCCTCCCTCATCGGCATGGACACCTTTGTGGATGGGGCGGTCACCTTCCGGCCCGGGCCGGTCTACCGCTGTGCCCAGTGCGGCGGCTTCGGCGTGCTGGACGAGATCAACATGGCCCAAAAAACGAGGCCCTGGCCGTCCTCCACGCCGTGCTGGACTTCCGCCGCGCCATTGATGTGCCCGGCTACGAGCGCATCCCGCTGGCCGAAGAGACCCGCTTCATCGCCACCATGAACTATGGCTACGCGGGCACCCGGGAGCTGAACGAGGCCCTGACTTCCCGCTTTGCAGTCATCCAGATGCCCACCATCACGGAGGAAAACCTCGAAAAGCTGCTGCGGGCCCCAGTTTGCCGACCTGACGGACAAATATGTGCACCAGTTTGCTCTGCTCTTCCTCGACCTGCAAAAGAAATGCGACAGCGCCGAAATTTCCACCAAAGCGCTGGATCTGCGCGGAATGCTGGACGCTCTGCGCCTGATGCGCCGGGGCGTGGCTGCGGGGCCTGCGCTGGACATGGGCATCACCAACAAGGCCTTTGATTCCTACGAGCAGGGGCTGATCCGGGACGTGATCGCCGCCCGCATCCCGGCCAGCCTGACGGCTGAAAAGCTGTTCCGCTGATGGATGCCCGGAGTTATACCGCCGAAGAGCGGCGGGCCGCCAATCAGGTGTGGGCGGCGGCGGGAGCCTACGGCTTGAGCCGCTTTTCCTGGCACGCAACACCGACGGCACGATGATTTTTATATGAACTGTGTCGTGGGGCCTGGTGCACAAATACTATGGCGACGACCTGCTCCGCGACCTTTTTGCCACATGGGACGGTCGACTCCGGGGAAGCCAGCTGGACGATCTGACATGGCTCTACCTCGAAGCGCGGTCTATCTGCTGGAGCTGCCCCGCCGCCCGGT
>ENA-OQES01000552-OQES01000552.1-human-gut-metagenome-genome-assembly--contig:-NODE-552-length-15722-cov-2.238346_pt1 | contig 15722 bp, 21 predicted proteins | sample MGYA00242798_ERZ504641 | MGnify/ENA primary metagenome ERZ504641 (study PRJEB26092, sample SAMD00036327) | human gut metagenome | host: Homo sapiens | study: EMG produced TPA metagenomics assembly of... | reverse complement strand
CATTATTGTGGGAAGTACCAGCCTACGCCGGTGATGAACGATTTGAAGGCCATTGTGGGAGAGAAAGATTACTTTGTCGTCACATCAAACGGAGAAGGTCACTTTGAACTGTGTGGCTTCGATCCGACGAAAATTTATGAGATTGAGGGCAATTGGTTTACGATGCAGTGTGCCCGCCCCTGCCACGACACCCTCTATTCAAGTTTAGAGGTGGCCGAAAAATTATCGGCTGCCGAACAGGGCGGCCATGTACCTACAGAGTTGGTGCCGCGCTGTCCCAAGTGCGGAGGTCCCATGGACATCCACATGGGCGCGGGTCAGAGAATGATTCCAGATACCGCAGCCCAGGCACGGTTCCAAAACTTTCTGAAAACCTACCACGGGAAGAAACTGGTGGTTTTGGAGCTGGGCATTGGCTGGCGCAATCAGTTAATCAAGGCCCCGATGATGCGCCTGGTGGCCAGCGAGCCAAACGCCACTTATGTGACCATCAATCTGGGGGAGATCTACATTGCGGACAATATCAAAGAGAAGTCCTTCGGACTGGACGGGCGGCTGGATGAGTTGCTGCCTGCTCTCCGGGAGGCGTGCGAGGCATGACGATTTCGGAGCAGGTTCAAAATGACTATACGGTTGCTTGGCAGGTGATTGGCCCCATGGCGCGTCAGTTATCCTTGGGGGCAAATTATTTGCTTTGTGTCTTACCTCTCCTTCAATCCGCCTATGGTGGGCTTCGCCACTGGCAAACAGTCTCACACCGGTAAGCAGGTACGGGAGACCATATCCTGCACATCTGCCAGGTAGATAAGTTCCTGGGCGATGAGGACAAGAAGGGCCTGTATGCCTGGAACAGCTTCGGGAAAGTTGCACCTGCGGTAGAAGGCTAAATCTTTAAAATGGTAAGGAGGCGTCAGCGGTGGCTGTTTATATTAAAGACTGTATTAAGAACATGAATCTGGTGATCGGCTGTACTATTGGTTGCAGCTACTGCTACGCCAGAAATAATGTCCGCCGGTTTCACATGATCGACGACTTTGAAAAGCCAGAGTTTTTCCAAATAAGCTGCGGCTGATGGAGAAAAGCGCCAACAGAATTTTCTGCTCACCGGCATGAGCGATTTTTCCCACTGGAAGACAGAGTGGCGGGAACAGATATTTGCCAAAATGACTGAAAATCCGCAGCACCAATATCTGTTTTTTGACCAAGCGACCGGAGGATATTGTGTTTTCCACTACCCTGGAGAATGCTTGGTTTGGTGTAACTGTTACCTCCAGCAAGAGAAAACCGTATCCGGACTTTGCGGGAGCATATCCATGGCGGACACTATCATGTGACCTTTGAACCTATGTTTGATGAGGTTGGCATGGTAGACCTTACCGGAATTGAGTGGATCGTCATTGGGACTGAGACCGGACATAGGAAGGGCAAAGGCGTATCGAAACCGGAATGGGTGTGGAACCTGACACATCAGGCCCATGCGCTTGGCATCCCTGTATTTATGAAGGAAGATCTGCTTCCTATCATGGGAGAGACACAGATGATACAAGAATTTCCCCCCGGGCTTTTTGCCGGGTATTGGAGGAACAGAAGACATGTCGAAAGTAAAAGAGAGTAGCATTCTGATTAAGGATGTAGAAACCAAAATATTATGACAAATCGCCCTGCCGGTGGGAGGCTATTCCGTCAATCCTTATGTGGGCTGTACCCATGGCTGCAAATACTGCTATGCCTCGTTTATGAAGCGATTTACCGGGCACACCGAACCGTGGGGTACATTCCTGGATGTGAAACATTGGCCAGCAATCTAAAAATCCGCAAAAGTACAAAGGGCAGCGCGTAGTCATCGGTTCTGTGACCGATGGCTATCTGCCCCAGGAGGCTCAGTTTCAGAACACCCGAAAGCTTCTTGAACAGCTCCAGGGCAGTGAGGCAGAAAATTCTCATCTGTACCAAGTCAGACTTGGTAATCCGTGACATAGACATTCTGAAAAAATTGGGAAAGGTCACGATCTCTTGGTCGATCAATACATTGGATGAAGGCTTTAAAAATGATATGGACGATGCCGTCAGCATCAAGCGACGGCTGGATGCCATGAAGCAGATCTATGATGCGGGCATTCGCACCGTCTGCTTTATTGCCCCTGTCTTTCCGGGTATCACGGATTTTGAGGCTATCTTCCATCAGGTCAGAAATCAATGCGACCTGATATGGCTAGAAAATCTAAACCTGCGAGGCGGATTCAAAAAATGACATCATGGACTATATTTGTAAAAATATCCTGACTTGCTTCCGCTGTACGACGCTATCTACAACAAGAGAGACAGAAGCTACTTCCGTGGTTTGGAGGATCAAGCGGAACGGCTGGCGAAAGAAAAACCAGCTGTCCCTTCGTGGACAACGAGCTGCCCTACGGCCGGGCAGAGCCTGGGCACCCGGTCATTGTGAATTACTTTTACCATGAGGAAGTGCGTGGCTCGGAAAACAGCGGGCGACGCAACACCAAAAAATAATTTGTGAAATAAATGGGTTCTGACATGGAGCTGTGCTTCAATGTCAGGACCTTTTTTCAGCACTGTTTACCTATTTAGAAGTTTTCTTATCCTTCCTGAAAGGATTTGTACTCCGTCCATTGCTTTTTCGATTTTCCCCCACTCTACAATGCAGACGGAACGATTAAATAATTGTTTTCGAAAAGGGAAAGTGTTCTGGTTGCCCTTATCAAGGTACTGGAATGTGCCGATAAAAGATGCATTTTGCCCAAACAGAAGAACCCTTTTCCCAAATGGCAGGATGTGCTTTCAAAGCGTTGACAAAGTCAGTTTAACTAAGTATGATGAGGATACAATTAAACAACAATTTAATTGTTATGACAACAGGAACAAATTAAGAGAGGAGATTTTCAAAATGCAAAAAAACTTATAAGATCGAAGTAGACTGCGCTAATTGCGCCAACCTGATGGAGGACGCAGCCCGCAAGACCAGCGGCGTACAGAGCGCTACTGTGAACTTCATGACCCAGAAGATGATTGTGGAATTCGCTGAAGGTCAGGAGCCGGACAGCGTGATGGATGCTGTGCAGAAGGCTTGCAAGAAGGTGGAGCCTGACTGCGAGATCTTTCTGTAAGGCTCCATTCCACACAGGTGCCCCAGACGCTACGGGCGGAAGGGGCAATTTTTTAACAAATAAATAAGCAAATTATAGAAAGGAACAAGTGGTATGCAAGAAATGATTGAAAGCAGCTTGCTGATTGTGGTAGCCATATTATCAATTATTCTTCTATTGATTGGCCAGCGGCCCAACAGCGGCATGACAAAGAAACAGAAAATCATGTTGGGAAGAATCCTGACTGCCACGGTATTACTGTTGGTGTTACAAACTTTGGGTTCCACCATTTTTGACCAGCTTGGGGCAGCCGGGCGCTGGGTACGATTGGCGCTGTATTTGGTAGACTATCTCATTATTGGTTATGATATTCTGAGAAAAGCGTATAAAGGTATCCGCAATGGCCAGGTCTTTGACGAGAACTTCTTGATGGCGGTTGCCACCATTGGTGCTTTGGCTCTGGCTGTCTACGAAAACGGTGATTATCTGGAATCCATTGCAGTTATGCTGTTCTATCAGGTAGGCGAATGGTTCCAGTCCTATGCTGTTGGCAAATCTCGCCGCAACATAAGCGAACTCATGGACATCCGTCCAGACTACGCTAACATTGAACGGGATGGCAAGCTCGAACAAGTAGACCCAGACGAGGTGGGTATCGGCACCATCATCGTGGTACAGCCTGGCGAGAAAGTTCCCATTGACGGTACCGTGGTGCAGGGAGAATCCACTCTGAACACTGCCGCCCTCACCGGCGAGAGCCTGCCCCGTGAGGTCAAGACTGGCGATGAGATCATCTCTGGCTGCATTAACATGACCGGACTGCTTCATATACAGACTACCAAGGAATTTGGTGAGTCTACGGTCTCAAAAATCTTGGACTTGGTGGAAAATGCTTCCTCCCGAAAATCGAAGTCGGAGGATTTTATCTCCCGTTTTGCGAAAATTTATACCCCGGCTGTTTGCTATGCAGCGTTAGCGTTGGCTGTGCTTCCGCCGCTGGTGCGGATGTTCGCATTGGGTCTTCCAGCTGGCTGGGAAACCTGGGTATACCGGGCACTGACCTTCCTTGTTGCCAGCTGCCCATGCGCTCTGGTCATTTCCATTCCTCTGTCCTTCTTTGCAGGAATTGGCGGAGCCAGTAAGGCGGGCGTTCTGGTGAACGGGGGTCCAACTATCTGGAGACCCTGTCACAGGCTAAGATCGTGGTCTTTGACAAGACCGGCACACTGACTCAGGGCGTATTTGAGGTGAATGCGATCCATCACAATGAGATGGATGAGCACAAGCTGGTGGAATACGCCGCTCTGGCAGAGAGCGCTTCAAGCCATCCCATCAGCAAGAGCTTACAGAAAGCCTACGGTATGGAAATCGACCGCAGCCGTGTAACCAATATTCAGGAGCTCAGCGGCAACGGCGTGATCGCCACAGTGGACGATCATCAGGTCGCGGCTGGAAACGACAAGCTCATGAATCATTTGGGTGTTCAGGCTATCCCGTGCCATAGTGTGGGGACGATCATTCACATGGCGATTGACGGCAAATATGCCGGGCACATTGTTATTTCCGACATTGTAAAACCCCACTCCAAGGGGGCTATCCAGGCGTTGAAATCTGCGGGTGTCCGCAAGACCGTGATGCTTACGGGTGACGCCAAGAAGGTGGCTGACAGTGTAGCCTCCGCACTGGGGCTGGATGCGGTTTACAGTGAACTGCTTCCTGCCGACAAGGTGGAGAAAGTGGAGCAGTTGATTCAGAACAAGCCGGAGAAAGAAAAAGCTGGCTTTTGTGGGAGATGGCATCAACGATGCCCCGGTGCTTCGCCGGGCAGACATCGGCATTGCTATGGGCGCTATGGGTTCTGACGCTGCCATTGAAGCTGCGGATGTAGTACTGATGGATGACGATCCAATGCAAATTTCCAAAGCAATCAAAATCTCACGCAAGTGCCTTGGCATCGTCTATCAGAACATCGTGGTGGCCATCGGCGTAAAACTGGTCTGCCTCGTGCTGGTCGCTCTGGGCTTCGCCAATATGTGGCTGGCCGTGTTCGCTGATGTGGGCGTAATGATCATCGCCGTCCTCAATGCTATCCGGGCACTGTTTGTGAAAAATCTTTAAGGTTTCAGAAATAAACAAAAACAAAAGGGGGGTACCCTTCCCGCATGAAGGCTTTATTTTAAATTGGTCCCTCAGAAGCATGTGTCAGTGAAGTTGCAGACAAACTGAATAGGTCAGAGTCCGCTGTTTCTCACCATATCCGTATTTTACGCATGAAAGGTTTGGTTCGCTGGCGCAGGAGTGGAAAGGCTATTTACTATGTTCTAAAACGCTTAATTTTCACTACGCATTATCCGGAACTGCTGGATGAATATGACCGAAATGACGGAATTTGTATTGTAAGAAATCGTAATGGCATTACAGCATAAAATTTGAGCTATGCGGTGAAATTTGCGGCAGTAGAGACCTTGGCAAGGATATGTAAAACGTATAAAGGAAAAAATACCCACTGATTCAGATTGAACTTCATACCGCAACAGCAGATACGGTTTATGAGATGATGAAAAAAGGACTTGTAGATAGAATTCAATATAAGCATTAGACATAATAAAATAATGGGTATAAAATAGATATATAAGAGAAATTCAAATCTTATACATCTATTTTTATACAAGAAATTTGCAAAGAAAGGGGCTTTTTATTATGAGTGAAAAATTAGTGGCAATTTTTCAGTGCAAGCGGAACAACAAAAAAAGTAGCAGAGATGATTGCAGAGGAAGCAAAAGCTGATTTATTTGAGATTGAGCCAAAAGTTCCATATACAAAGGCTGATCTTGACTGGATGGATAAAAAATCTCGGAGCAGTGTGGAAATGAGTGATAAGAAATACAGACCGGAGATTATGAAGAAAGAGATAGATATGAGCTCTTATGATGAAATCCTTCTGGGATTCCCTATCTGGTGGTATGTAGCTCCAACAATTATCAATACATTTTTGGAAGCCTATGATTTCAGCGGTAAAAGATCGTTCTTTTTGCAACATCCGGTGGAAGTGGATTCGGTAATACTGTAAAAGAATTGCAGCCATCCGCACCAGAGGCTGTTATCACAGAAGGCAGTCTGTTAAACCGCGGAACAAAACAGAAAGTCAGTGAGTGGGTAAATTCTTTATAAACAGCAGTGTTATGGAAGTATACAGAATATGGAAAAAAAGTGGTACAGACAGCAGGAAGAAATGCGCTTGGCGAATTTGCGCCGGAGTTTGCACATTTTAACGAAAGGGCATAATTTTTTACATTCGTTCTTGACAAGTAACCATTCGGTAACTATAATGTAGTTGCCGAATGGTTACTTTGATAAAGGAGATAATTATGGCAGAGGGTACAAAGGAACGGATTTTGAGAACAGCACTGGAACTGTTTGCGCAGAACGGCTATCTGGGGACATCTATGAATGATATTGCAGGGCAGTTGGGAATTACGAAAGCTGCTTTATATAAGCACTATGCCAGCAAACAGGGAAATCTTAGATAAGATCGTGGAGCGAATGAACAAGATGGACTATGAGCGCGCTGAGGCGTATGAAATGCCGGAAACGGAACCAGACGGCTTTGCGGAAGCATATCTGCATACACCAATTCAAAAAATTCGCACATACAGCCTTGCCCAGTTTGACCATTGGACAAAGGAGCCGTTTTCCTCCAATTTCCGTAAAATGCTGACGCTGGAGCAATACCGTGATCCCAAGCTTGCACAGCTCCATCATGACTATCTGGCGGGTGGTCCACTGGAGTACATGGCGGCCATCTTCCGCAAGCTGGCAGATTCTGATGAGGATGCTATGCAGTTGGCGTTGGAATTCTATGGTCCAATGTATCTTTTATACAGTGTCTACGACGGTGCTGAAAAAAAAAGAATCTGCTTCTTCTTTGCTGGCGACACATATTGATCACTTTATTGCCAAGGTTGAGTCTGATTACAGAAAGAAGGGGAGAACAACATGAAAGATGTGGGAGAAGAAAAACGCTGGGTCTTATGCCCGTGGTGCGGTGCCAAGACGCGCTTGCAGATACTGCGGGAGACGGAATTAGTAACTTTTCCTCTGTTTTGTCCAAAATGCAGGCATGAGAGTATTATCAATGCAAAAAATTTTTATCATCGAAACCAAACAGCCAGACGCTAAGACGCAGTGCTGATCGCAAAAACGATCATGCGCTGCGTCCTAGTTTTTTGAAAGGAGCAACTATTATGGATGCAATTATTTACACCACCAACACCGGAAGTACCGGGCAGTATGCAAAGCTGCTGGCCCAGGAAACCGGACTTCCGGCATATTCCCTTGCAGAAGCGAAAAAACGGGTCTTTGCTGGTGCGGAGGTTGTCTATCTTGGCTGGATCATGGCCGGTTCGGTCAAGGGGTGTGCCGGGGCTGCGAAGCGCTATCAGGTGTGCGCTGTCTGCGGCGTCGGCATGGGACAAACCGGAACGCAGACAGACAGCGTGCGGAAAAAGTCAGAAATTCCAGCCAACATTCCGCTGTTCACCCTGCAAGGAAACTTCAATGTTAAAAAGCTACACGGTATTTATCGATTCATGATGGAGATCATGGTTAAAACAGTGGGCAAAGGTCTGGCCGCAAAGAAAGACCGCACGCCGGAGGAGGACGATATGCTGGATATGATGCTCCACGGCGGTGAGCGGGTCAAGGCGGAAAATCTAAGCGCCATTCTCGATTGGTACAGAGCGCAGCAATAAATGTTCTCTCGGGGTCTTTCTTACACCTGCTTTTGTGGATGATTTTCCGCTGTCTTAGAAAGGGGAATGAGATAAAATGAAAAATTTAATTATATATGTTCACGGAAAGGGCGGTTCGGCTGGGGAAGCTGAGTATTACAAAATGTTCTTTCCTAATAGTGAAGTAATCGGGTTTGATTACTGTTCGCAAACGCTTTGGGAAGCCAAGAAAGAGTTTTTTGCATTTTTTTACCACACAGAGAAGTAGGTTTGAGCACATTACCTTGGTTGCAAACAGCATCGGGGCTTTCTTTGGGATATCCTCGCTGGATGAAACGCTGGTTGACCGGGCTTATTTGATCTCGCCAATCGTGGATATGGAAAAACTGATCTGCAATATGATGCAATGGTCGGGGGTGACCGAACAGGAACTTGCCTTAACATCCATTGAAACGGTATCTGCATTTGCCAAGCAGCACCATGCTGGCCTGACCGTCATGCCCGGCGGCGAGCACTGGTTCCATACTGAGGAACAGATGCAGTTCCTTGATCATTGGATCAGAGAATGTAATGCGAAAAATGTCTGCTGTTAATTATACAAAATCATTGATAAAAGAGAAGGAGAATAATTATGTCAGAAAAGAATATTATCATTCGTCTGGAAACAAAAGACGATTACAGAGCCGTCGAAAACCTGACCCGCGAGTCATTCTGGAATGTTTATCAGCCTGGCTGTATGGAGCACTATGTGCTGCATTGTTATAGGGATGACCCGGCATTTGTGCCGGATCTGGATTTTGTGATGGAACTGGGCGGTGAGATGATCGGGCAGATCATCTATGTACGGTCGGAGATCGACTGTGACGATGGACGAAAGGTGCCGATCATGACCTTCGGCCCCATTGGCGTTGCACCCGCATACAAGCGGCAGGGCTACGGAAAGCAGCTTCTCGACTATTCCATGGAAAAAGCTAAGGAAATGGGTGCAGGGGCACTTGCCATTACCGGCAATATTGACTTTTACGGCAAGTCTGGCTTTGTTCCGGCCAAAACCAAGGGCGTGTGCTATGCCGACGACCCGGATGCGGACTATTTTCTCATCAGAGAACTGACCCCCGGATTTCTGGACGGCGTCTCCGGCACTTACAAAGACCCTGAGGGGTATTTTGTCTGTGAGAAAGACCCGGACGGATTTGAACGGTTTGAAGCCACCTTCCCGGTAAAAGAAAAGCAGAAGCTGCCGGGACAGCTGTTTTGAAAATCCCGGTGGCGGTCTTACAGGAAAGCTGTTTCCAACTGGCAATAAACAGGATATTTTAGATGTGCCTGGATATGGAAAACTGCCTGTAACTCTTATTGACTGTGCCAATCCGGTAGTCATTTTTAAAGCAGAGGATGCAGGATTAAATGGAACAGAAACCTGTATAGGCGCCTGTTCCGTTTTTATTATGTTGCAGAAATACCTCTTGCTGTGCTGGGAGGGGGTGAGAGAATGTTTTAGATCCACCCCCCATCAAGCCCAATGATCTGTCCTGTAAGATAGGATTCTTTATAACCAAGATGATAAGCCAGATCAGCTACTTCTTCTGCTTTACCAAGGCGTCCTGCCGGTATCTCATCTACCAGTGCGATCAGTTCGTCTTCTTCCATCCACTGGTTCATTTCTGTGTCAATGGCACCGCAGGCAATAGCATTGACCTGGATGTTGCTTGGGCCCAGTTCTTTGGCAAGAGCACGGGTCAGAGCGTTGATGCCGCCTTTGGTTGCAGAGTAAGCTGCTTCACAGGAAGCTCCTGCAACACCCCATACAGAGGAAATATTGATGATCTTTCCCTGTTTTTGGTGTACCATATAAGGGATCGCCAATTTGCAGCAGTTAAAAACAGAAGTTAAATTCATATGGAGAATTTTATCCCAGTCTTCACTGCTCATATCCTGAAGCAGTCCGATGTAGGAAACACCGGCATTATTTACCAGTACATCTATACCTCCAAACTGTTTCTTTATCTTTGCGAACAGTTCTTTGCAGCAATCCATATCTCCCATATCTCCCATATAGGCAAGACAAGGTACCTGATAATTCTCAATTTCTTTTTTTGTCTGCATCAGGCGGTCTTCATTGCGGATGCAGCTGATGACTACATTATAGCCTTTCCGGGCAAATTTAATGGCAATGGCTTTTCCGATACCACGGGAAGCGCCGGTCACAAGTACAGTTTTTCTTGACATAAGCTCACGTTCCTTTCTGCATGTGTACAGTACTGTTTCTGTTCGCGTGTTCCACGATCAGTGACGCAGTATTTGCTCTTTCTATTTTAGCACAGAATGGAGAGGTTGGCATATATCTGGTTGATCTGTAAAGATAATTGTAAGAATTTGAAGTGCAACAATAGTAAAATCTATGCTATAATAATTACGAATTGGTTACAATATATTAAGAGATAATGAAAAAATAGACAGGAAACAATAAAAATGACAATCACATATCTATGATCTGATCATAATCGGTTCAGGACCGGCGGGGCTTGCAAGCAGCTGTGTATGCCCAGAGAGCCTGCCTGGACACTCTGATAATCGAACGATCTACGGTAAGCGGCGGACAGATATTAAATACCTATGAAGTGGATAATTATCCCGGATATCCTGGGATCAGCGGTTACGAACTGGGAATGAAGCTGCGGGAACATGCAGATCATCTGGGTGCGCAATTTAAAGAAGATACAGTTTTAAAAATAGAAGATAAAGGCCTGGAAAATCTTAAAACAGGTCATTGGAATGAATGAAAACTATGAGGCAAGGACACTGATCCTTGCAACAGGAGCCGTTCATAAAAAGTTAGGCATTCCTGGTGAAAAAGAACTGACAGGAGCCGGTGTTTCTTACTGTGCTACCTGTGATGGTGCATTTTTCAGGAACAGGACCGTTGCAGTGATCGGCGGCGGTGATGTAGCAGTGGAAGATGCCATTTTCCTTTCACGTATGTGCAGTAAAGTCTATCTGATCCACAGACGGGGAAAACTCCGTGCAGCAAAAAGTCTTCAAAATCAGCTTTTCTCAAAAGGGAATGTGGTAATACTCTGGAATACAGAGGCAGAGGCTATAAAAGGTGATGGAGCAGTAGAAAGTTTATTGCTCCAGGATCATGTTACAGGTGAAAAGAAAGAAATTTCTCTTCAGGGCGTATTTATTGCTGTAGGAATACAGCCGGAAACAGCTGCTTTTGAAGGCGTTGTGGATATGGAACAGGGTTATATCAAAGCAGGAGAAGCGGGAATTACTTCTGTACCTGGTATTTATGCAGCAGGCGATGTGAGAACAAAAAAATTGCGGCAGATCGTTACAGCAGCGGCAGACGGTGCCAATGCAGTGACCAGCGCAGAGCAGTATCTGTCAGACTTAAAGAGAGGATAAGAGTACCGATGAACACATGGAAAAAATTTACTGATCATCAGCGGAATGTGCAGCCTTGCAGGTGTGACACCGGCTTTTGCGTCCACAAATCTGGAAACCGGTTCCTCTCTTGCGGGAATTTCCGTAGCGTTAAATAATTATTATGCCGGAAATGCACAGCCGGAAAAGAAGCTGGCGTCATCTTACAATCAGTTGGAGGCAACAGAAACGAAAAAAAGCAGTGAAACAAAGACTGCAACAGAGACAAAGGCCGCAGCAACTGCAAAGGCAGAAACAAAAGCCCAGACCTCATCCGGAGCAAAAACAGAGACAAAAGCAGCGGCTTCTACAGAAGTAAAGGCAGCAGCTGTTTCACAGACAAAGGCAGCTTCTTCTGCCTATGATAATATTGCAGTATCTAAAGTAAGCGGATCTGTAAATATCCGTACAGAGGCAAATACCTCCAGTTCCATAACAGGAAAGATCTACAATGACTGTGCAGCAACGATCTTAGATACAGTAGACGGCGAAGGCGGAAAATGGTACAAGATCCAGTCCGGCTCTGTAACCGGGCTATATTAAAATCCGAATATTTTGGTTACAGGCCAGAAAGCAGAAACAAAGGCAAAAGAAGTAGGAAAGACCTATGGAACAGTGGTAGATACCACCAGCCTTCGTTTAAGAGAAAGCCCGGATCTGACCAGCAAGACACTGACACTTTTATCAGAAGGCGCCCAGTATTCTGTTGTGGGACAGGAAGGTGATTTCTTAAAAGTAGCTGTGGATACAGACCTGGAAGGTTATGTATTTAAAGACTACATGAAAACCAGTGTAGAATTTAACAAAGCTGTTTCTGTAGAGGAAGAAAAAGCCAAAGAAGAAGACGAAGCCAAGCGTAAAGAAGAAGCTGACAAGGCAATGAAAGAGTTAGAAGCTGCAAAGAAAGCGGAGAGCAAGGCAGCAGAAACCAAAGCAGAGACGAAAGCGGAAACCAAGGCTGAGACAACGGCTGCAAAGAAAGAAACAACAGCTGCTCCAAAGGAAGAGACCAAGAAGGAAAAGACAAAAGAAACAGAGGCAGCCATAAAAGTGATTGCAGCCAATCCGGAAAAGGCAGAGGATGTGACAGTAGCTGCTCCAACTGTTAAACAGGAGACAAAAGCAGAAACAAAGGCAGAAACGAAAGCTGAGACAAAGGCGGAAACAGTAGCAGAAACAAAGACAGAAACCAAGTCAGAGGGACCTGGAGCAAAGAAAGAGACAAGCTCTTCCAAGAAGACAGAAAGTTCTGCTGTAGAGACAGCTTCCAGAACTGCACTGATCGCCTATGCACAGCAGTTCTTAGGAAATCCTTATGTATACGGCGGCACCAGTCTGACAAAGGGCGCTGACTGTTCCGGCTTTGTTATGAGTGTATTCTCTCATTTCGGTATCAGTACAGGACGCAGTTCCAGAGACCAGGCAGCAAGAGGAAAGGCAATCCCGGTCAGTGAAGTAAAACCAGGAGACCTTTTATTCTATGCCAGCGGCAGCTATATCAATCATGTAGGTATTTATGTAGGAAATGGAAAGATCATCCACTCCAGTACACCTGCTACCGGTATCTGCTATGCACCGTCTAATTACAGAACACCTTGCAAGGCAGTTACACTTTTTTGACTGATCCTGTTGAAACGTAAAAGTACATAATCAAAATTAAATATGCATCATAATGCACATAAAAATGGGGGAGCCGGTTTTGGCTCCCCTGTTTGCTTTTTATGAAGTTTTAAAAGTTTTTAGAATTCAGGTTCGATCAGTCCATAAGTACCATTTTTTACGCTTGTACACTACATTTACCTGCTCAGTTTCGGAGTTCAGGAATACGAAGAAATTATGTCCTAACATTTCCATCTGAAGGCAAGCTTCCTCAGGATTTACTGGTCTTCATAGCGAATTTCTTGGTTTTTACGATCTGAATATCATCTTCGTAAGCGGTATCTTCTTCATCCTCAATAAATGCCTGGGAGAATGCGATAGCTGCCTGCTTCTTGTCGATGAGTTTCTTTTTGATATCTGCGGATCTGGCGTTCAATGATCTCTTCTACCAGATCAATGGATACATACATATCGGTGCTGCTTTCTTCAGCACGGATGGTGTTGCCTTTAACTGGAATGGTCACCTCGATTTTCTGTTGGTCTTTTCTGAGCGCTGAGCGCTACGATCACTTCGGTGTCAGGAGTGAAAAAATGTTCCAGCTTTCCGATCTTCTTTTTCAACGGCTGCTTTCAAACCTGGAGTTACCTCAATATTTCGTCCTGTTATGGTATAACGCATAATCATCAACTCCCTTTTTCTGAGATATGCACATTATATCATGTTTATTATAAAATTACAACATAAAATCTCAAATTGACTAATAATTTATCTTAAGTTTTTATAAAAAAGTATATGTAGGGTGCAAATGGCTATTGAATTATTAATAGTGTACATGAAAAAATGTCAATAGTAACTGTGCATATTTTGATGAAAAACAGCAGATTTATGAGATATATACAAAAAAGAAAGGACAGGAAAATGTAAAAGGGGTGTAAAAAAGAACAGGGTAAAATATGTGGATAATGTGGATAAGTCGGTGTATAACTAGAAATGCAGAAAACCGATAAAAATCGATGTGGATAACTTTGGGGGAAAACTTTGTGGATAAGTGTGGACAATGTGGATGTGCACAAATCGAACATACTTTTTGTGCAAGATGTCTGGTTTACCATAATAAGTGAGGAAATGTAAACTTTTTATGAAGTCGTTGAATTAATTTACGTCAAGCCTGACTTTCGGAGTTGAAGTATAAAACATGGTGCTAAGCCAAGGATTAAAACCTGTGGCTTAGCAATTTTTTTGATGTCTCCTTCGTTCAAAAAATACGATGTCAGTGGTAAGCTGCACAGCTCTGACAATTCCCTGATAAATGATGTACCATGCGATAGATTTATATATTTTCTGTCTGATATTTTGGCAACTCTGAAGTCACGTACGAATTCAAACAGCTCTTCGGAACTATAACCATTTTTTTGAATATCTTGAACTGCAGTAATCTTGTCAGTAATACGGCCAGATAGCAGATTAAAAAATTGTCCAACAATGGTATCCTGTTTTTGCAAGTATACCGGTCTGGTATCCAGCTGTGACTTCATGATCCGGAAGGATTCTTCTATTCTCCAGAGATTGTGGTATGCATTGTAGACATCCTTATCTTTCATGGAAATCTCGGAAGTGACCAGCATGTTGTATCCGGCAAGCTCCAGGGATTTTTGAATGAGTTCCTCATTCATGGTGACTTTTACTTTACCATCTGTGTCGTTGCCCTTTTTATCTGCAGCAGTAAAAATGACATATTTTGCAGAATCACCATACTCGGATTTTTAGCCTGCGAAGCTTTCAGAAGCCTTGCTTTTTCAACTTCTTTATTAATTTCGTAGATCTGTTTTTTAGGCAAGTTTTGGATTGAAAGTAACAATCCTTTTTTACTGTGATCCGGAACTTTTTTCAAATGAGCCTGTTTCAGACTCGGTAAATTTATATTCAAATTCATCTACACATTCCTTAATGCGATACAAAGTCTCCCCGGCAGCAATTTTTTACATCCCTGTAATTATTAGGGAGCAGTACCCAGGTCTTTTCCGTTTCCGGAAGCATCTTTACGGACTTAGAGAAAATATATCCATCCCCATTTTTGAGCGCATGGAAGATATTTTCAGCACAATTCAACCCCTTTGTCGGCGATCTGTATGGTTCTGCCGGACACAGAGTTTCTCATTTTTCAAATCGTCAATGATATTTCTGATCACCGGCTTTTCACTCTGATTGCCCGGAAACAGCTTCATGCCGATGGGAATCTGATTTGCATCAAGCAGGAGTCCCAGACCAACAATCGGTTCTTTCTGTTTTCCTTGGAAGGTCCTTTTTTCCGGAAATCATCTTCCCTGTCGATCTCAAAGTAAAAGTTAGTGCAGTCAAAGTAAGTATGAGAGGTATCAAACGATACATCTGTTGAATCTGATGATTGTAGATTTCAATGATCTTTTCGTATTCGCAACCGATATACTCCAGCCCGTCATAGAGCTGGTTTAAAGAAAAATCGTAGGATTCAAAAAGCTTTGGAATCACTTCGTCATAAGTCTTTGATTTTGAACATGGCTGGACAAGCCTTGCGTAAACAAGGGCAGAGATCATGTCAAAAACATTAAAGCGGAAGTCAGTAGCGGTCTGCATGAGATCAATATACTTTTTGACAGAAAGCTTGTCGTTAATGTTTTTCCATCGGGAAATAGCCAATGAGTTTTTGCCGGCGAATCATCTGAAATCTGCTTCGCTTTTTTTGGCGGCTTTTGCAGCATTTGCTTCCTGGTTCAGTCTGATAACTTCTTCTTTGTAGAAGGAGATAGGATCGTCAATGCCCTTTTGCCTGAAGCTCATGAACATAACCAATTAGGTTTTATAAGTCTTGTGGGCAGTATG
>ENA-OQES01000551-OQES01000551.1-human-gut-metagenome-genome-assembly--contig:-NODE-551-length-15729-cov-3.357134_pt1 | contig 15729 bp, 20 predicted proteins | sample MGYA00242798_ERZ504641 | MGnify/ENA primary metagenome ERZ504641 (study PRJEB26092, sample SAMD00036327) | human gut metagenome | host: Homo sapiens | study: EMG produced TPA metagenomics assembly of... | reverse complement strand
GAAGTGGTTATATTAAAAATATTGGCGGTCAGGTTCAAAAAAGAGGAGCTTTGATTTTCTCCAGATCCATTGCCCTGGCAGTTTTTATGGCACTGACAATGACAGGGGCATTTATACTGCAGGCAGTGGCGAACTATATTGTCTTCGGAGACTTGGAGTGGGGCGATCCAAAGGCCGCCTGCTCTTATTTCCTGACTGAGTTGGTACTTCATTATGCGCTCGTATTGATCTGTATGGCGATTGCGATTGTTTTGAAAAATAATGTGATCAGCATGGTCATTTCTATTTGTCTGACAATGAATATAATGAGTATTGTATACGGATTAGTAAACAGCGCAGTTCGGAAAATGGGAATTCATAATTTCCCAGATGTATAAGTATACGATCACTGGGAAAATATCACTTCTTCCTATGAATCCAGGTGGAAAGGATTGTTTTTTTGGCACTTGGCGTGGCATGTGTATTCATTATTATAATGATATCTGTAAGCAGTGTTGTTTTTCCAAAAGAGGGATATTTAACAGATGTATATCATAATCGGGATACTGGCAGGAATTATTATTTTACAATCAATCATTATGTGGAAATATCAGCGGCAGGTGAAAGACATCTGCCGCCAGTTGGCGTTCCTTATGAAACATGACAGTAATATGTTGATTCATCGTGAGTTTGGTCTGGGAGGAATCGGAATGCTTTCAGACAGGCTGAATGACCTTCTGGAATTGCGTAGGAAAGAGAAACAGTACTATCAGGAGAAAGAAACTCTGATTGCTGATACTTATACGAATCTTTCTCATGATATCCGGACACCACTGACATCTCTGGACGGGTATTTCCAGCTTATGGAAGCATGTGAAAATGTCGAAGAGCAGAGACGTTATCTGAATATTATTCATGAAAGAATACACAGTCTGAATGAAATGCTGGAAGAACTTTTCATGTTCACAAAGTTAAAAAATTGATCCTACCGTCTGGAACTGACATCCTGTTGTATCAACCGGATTCTGAAAGAAACTGTTTTTTCCGTATTATGATGATTGGGTGAGAAGGGAGATCCAGCCGGACATTCAGATTACGGAAGAACAGTTGTATATAGATGGAAATAAACAGGGGCTGAGCCGGATTATTCAGAATGTAATTAAAAAAATGGTCTGGATCATGGAGAAAAGAAAATACGCATTGTGTTAAAACGAGAGCAGAACCAGGCGGTATTGCGAATCAGTAACCAGGTGATAGCTTCAGAACAGATTGATATAGAACATGTATTTGATAGATTTTACAAAGCGGATGCAGCAAGAAGTAAAACATCTACCGGACTGGGGTTATCTATTGCAAGAGAATTCGTCAGACGTATGAATGGAGAGATTGGTGCAAAGATAGAGGAAAATGAGTTTATCGTTGAGATGAGTTTTCCGATTATTATCTGATAACTTGTGAAAACTAAGGAATTACGGTGTGCAGAATGGTGTGCGCAATGATATGAGAGGCCGGATAATCGGGTTGCATAAAAAATGATTTTCTTTAAAGGAGCTATCAGAAACAAAAAATCGTTGTATTTCTTGAATTTACTGGGATTCAAGAGATACAACGTTTTTTTCGTTTAAAAAATCATAGTATTCTTTTAGTTGACCGGAATGGAATGGTTTTCAGCACATGCTGTGTCGGGCTGCGGCGTGCAGGAGAAGTGAAAGAAATTCCGGCGGATCTGAGACTTACAAAGGTAAGAGATCTATTCATTTCCCGGCATCATAGTTTACATATCTGATTCCATGTATTCTGCTGCATATGATGCAGGCAACAAAAATGAACTGGAAAGAACTTTGGAGGACTCTTTTTTGAAACCTGTGAATGGCTGAGATTTAATATGGGATTCCGGAGAATAAAGCCAAAGAACAAATAATTTTTACAACTTAAAAAGCAATGCAAATACAACCTTATAATGATAGAATACAACTATCGCTCAGCACCATCGCGTTTACTGATAATAAAGAGAGGGCAGCCGGAATGAATTTAAAAGAAGTTTATGAGATTTTTTATCCAGGTAAATGTGGAAAACTCCCATCCGTTTGGAAGGTTCCTCCCAAATATCGTTCGAAAAAAGAGATTTTTTGAAGAACTTCTTCCGATAGAAATACGATGGCTTAATTATAAAATCTGGAATGACAAAGCGAGAAGAAGCAGATTCCTTTCAGATTGCTAAAAAAGAAGCACGGTATATTGCAGCATTGCGTACATATTTGTTTGAACATCCATGGACTATTTCAAGGATAGAAGGAAAAGCGAAGACTCTTTTATCCGGTCAGATGTCTGAAGAGTGCATGAATGACAGACTTTTTGCAGATCATAGATGAAGAAGAAGTTGAGATTTCCAGAAATCTCAGGAAAATATTTGTTTGATACTGAGGCGAACCGCCTGAAAACAAGATGGGAAATGTCCTGACGTTTTATGTCCATTTTGGCCAATTTTTCCTAAAAGAAATTAATCAGATTTATGTACAGTATATATATAATCAGGAACATAATATACCATTTTAAGGAAGAAGAGGATAGTAATAGTTCAACAGAGAAAGACGGCATATTATTTCAATATGAATACCCACCGGATATGGGCATTGTATCTCCGGGAGAAATAATAAATCATACATGGGTAATGAAAAATGTGGGTAATATTTATGGGAAAATCGTTATTACGAATGCAACCAGCCTGTGATTGAATTAGACGAAAAAACAGAATCCTTCATCTCCCCCAAGTTGTTTACCCAGGGGATAAGGTGTCTCCCAGTGTATCGTTTTATGCACCGGAAACGCCCGGAACTTATGTTATGAACTGGAAAATGAAAGATGGTAATGGTAATGAGGCTTTTCCGGATAGATTAGGACTAGGATTACATTTCATGGTATTGGATTTGGAAGATGAGAAAGTATTCCGGGTAAAAAATGGCGGGAATTATAAGGTAATAGAAGAAATACCCCGTCATCCGGTCACAAATATCTCGGGAAAGCTGCATTCGCATACATGGATCATTGAAAATACAGGAACAACTATATGGAATGAGTATTATTTAGAGTGTATCAATGGGGATAACTTTTCATACGCAAAAGAGAATTATGTGTACCATTCAAAAAACGTGTTATGCCTGGTGAAAGGATCTCCGTCAAAGTGGAAATTTGCAACTCCACCGATCGAAGGTATCTATTCCATGGTTTGGCAAATTATGCAAAAAAGATGGAACACCGGCGTTCCCGTAAAAACAGGAAGCTTGAAGTTCTGCTGAACCTGATATGAAAAGATGTCGGATAACTATTCGGCAGGTAGTATCCCGCGAGACATTTGGGCTTGTAACTGTAAAGATACTGAACAGCTACGATGCCTGAATAAAACAGAGAGAAGATATCTTGTACCTGCAGGAAGGAATCGAAAGAACAATATGAACTATGTAGTTACAATTTTAACCGAAAAATACTTATATCGAGTGAACATAGAAGGCGGAATAAAATATACCCTTGGATCCGGAAAAAAGATTTATTTCCAATGTCAGAGCTTGGTATAGATGGGCAGCTTGGGATGTGTTTTAACGGAAAAAAAACAAGTATTGAAGTTAACTGCAAAGACAATCCCTCTGTCAGTAAAGGAAATTAACGAAGAAGCCAGATTAGTTCACATTTGCGGATATCCGAAGATAGAAGTAAGTTTTACAAGGGATACAGGAGAATATCCGGAATCATATGCTATTCCTTATGAGTGTCAGATTCATATTGGAAGATCTAAAAAGAATGATATTGTTCTGAATGAGTCCTATGTGAGCAGAAATCACCTGCTTATCACAGCCGAAAAAGGCAGAATTCGAATAGAGGATCTGGAGAGTACATATGGCACCTATCTGAATGGAAGTCCCGTGAAAAAAGCAATGCTGAAATCCGGGGATGAAATTGACATTTGTGATCTGCGTATGATCTGCAAGGAGAACAGACTATAATTTTTATAACCTTCATGAAACACCGGAATTCAAATATCAGAAGGAGATCAATCACCCCGGGATGGCGACGGATATTGTCTCTACGCGGAAAGGATATCCTATATACCATCGCTCGCCGAGAATCAGAGAGTCTTTGCCTGTGGATGAGGTGAGATTATCGCATTTACCCAATAAACCACAAAAATTTTCTATCAGAAAAGCGAACTTTTTGCCACTTTTAAGCAGCGGTGCCATGGCGGGAGCATCAATTGCCATGTCGACTTTTTCTCCTGCTATGCTTGCTATGCGCGCGGCGATGATGATTTCTCCTGTTGGGAGTTTGATTGGAAACAGTAATAAAAAAGCACGTAAGATGCTTATGGTCGAAGAAGAAGAACGCTTCCGGAAATATGCGGACTATATTGCCGGAGAAAAATGCATATATTCGTGCCATTGGAGAAAAGCAAAGAGAAATCACGAATCAGGAGAATCCTGCGCCGGAAATCTGTGAAACAATTTTAAATAAGATGTCGACTTCTTTATGGGAGAGAACAGCGACAGACTCAGACTTTTTACAAGTCAGGATGGGAGCCGGGTATGCCCCTCTTTGCGTAGAGGTAAAGCCTCCTACGGATGTCAACGATTTTCATATGGAAAGGGATGAACTGGAGGAGTTAACGGATCGGATTATACAGGAGACGCATCTGGTAGATGATGTTCCTGCCAGACTGGATCTCCTAAAGTATAGTTCTGTGGGTGTGATCGGAAACAGACGCAAGGTAACAGACTTACTGAAGAATCTGCTGGTTTCACTTTCCACACTACACTTCTTCAGAGACGTTCGTATCGTAGGCGTTTTTGATCCGGAAGAAGAGGAAGAATGGAAATCTATGCGCTGGCTTCCGCATATCTGGGATGATGAATTACAGACGAGATACTTGAGTTTTGATCCACTTACTGCAGAATCTTTTGAGAGCGCCACACTAAGCGGAGAAAAAGAACATGTAGATTCTTATGCGAAATTCCGTGAAAAAGTAAACAGTATTATTGCAGAACGAAAGGATCCGGATGTTCAGGCAAAGTGGAAAAATGGGGCGGGTCCAATTCCTCATTACTTTTTTTCTGTTTGCGTCCAGTAAAAAAAACGGAGTGCTTTCTGCAGATGCTTTCCGAAAATGATCCGGCCATGGGGATTTCAACAATCTTTTTATATGATGAACAGTATTATCTGCCGAACTTTTGTCAGTATATCGTAAATGTAGACGATCCTTATGATGACAGGACGGCTACTGCTTTTTACAAATACAGAGCAGATGAAAAAATATGGTTTACTATGGATCCGCCGATTCCGCAGAGAAAGTTTGATGCGTTTTGCAGACAGATGTCGGCGATCGAGGCTGAAGATGCTGCTGCCAGGGGACAGATTCCATCTTCGCTTACCTTCCTACAATGCATGGATGTAAACAGGGTGCGGGATCTGAACGTACTGGAGAGATGGAAAAAGAATGACAGTGCTGTGAATATCACGGCACCTTTAGGAGAAGGAGAGGGTGGCAAGCTGTTTTCCTTATCCCTTCACAGACACTGCTCTCATGGGCTTGTGGCAGGTATGACAGGATCAGGAAAGAGTGAATTACTTATTTCATGGCTTTTGTCCATTGCCTGCAATTATCATCCGGAAGATGTTTCATTTGTAGTGATTGATTATAAAGGCGGGAGTACGGCATATGCTCTTGAAGAACTTCCACATGTTTGTGGGATTATTACAGATGTTGGCAGCGGCATTGACAGATGTATGCAATCTCTGGAGTACGAACTGCGGCGAAGAGAAGACATTTTTGCTTCGGTAGGTGCCAAGGATATCAAGGAGTACATAAAAGGGCATCACAAGGGAGAATTTCAGGAAGCTGTACCAAGGCTTCTGATTGTGTTTGACGAATTTAAAGAGCTGATCAAGGAAAGACCGGTTGTCAAGAAAATGGTTGATTCCATAGCTGCAAAGGGAAGCTCTCTGGGAGTACATCTGATTCTGGCTACCCAGAGTCCTGCAGATGCGGTAGATGAGGGAACCTGGAATAATACCCAGTATCAGATCTGTATGAAAGTGCAAAACGCTGCCGCCAGTAAGGTGATGATTCATGAACCGGATGCGGCCATGATCACACAGGCAGGAAGAGCTTATGTAAGGGTTGGAACCTCCGAAAAGGCAGAAACCTTCGCACTGATTCAATCCGCCTGGTCCGGTGCTCCTTATCGGGAAAATAAAGAACAGGGTGCTTTGGAAGTGCGTTATGTAACCATGGATGGTTCGCGCATCAAAACAGTAGAAGAAAATCATACACGATTTGTTTCGGATAAGAAAGAAATTGAGGCAGTGGTAGCTTATATAGCGAAGACAGCCCAAGCGGCAGGTATAGAGAAACAGCCATCACCGTGGAAAACAGAACTTCCGGATCTCTTCAGCTGGAAGAAGCTGCCGGTGGAAGGCAGCTTTGACGGAGAAAAATGGGAGATGACAGAGGCTCCATGGTTATCGGTGCCGGTTGGTATATTTGACAGGCCGGAGCTTCAGATGCAGGGAGTACAGTATATGGACTTCCTGAAGGAAGGCAATTTTGGGGTCTTTGGAAGCTCCCAGACAGGGAAGACATCTCTGCTTCGGACAATTGCAACATCTTTATGTCGCATGTATTCTCCCCGGGATATACATCTTTATATCATTGCAGATATGGCAGGTATGGCGGCTTTCCCGCAGGTAGGAGGCGTTGTGGGATCCGGACAGGAAGAAAAGCTTGGCAAGCTTATCAATATGCTGATCAATTACCTGGAGGAGAGAAGAAAAAATTTTCAATCAGGAGAGAGTGGATTCTCTGAAAGCTTACCGGGAACTGGTCAGTGAAGAGATGCCGGCTGTCTTTGTTTTGATCGACCGCTTCAGTGGCATTCTGGAGTCAAACCAGGATTATAAAGACGTATTTGTTCGTCTTTTCAGTGAGGGACCATCAAAAGGAATCTATTTTGTTTATACAGGTGTAAATAATACAGGCGTGCCTTATAAGCTGACAGCCAATGTTTCCGGGGCAATTTCTTTCATGCAGGCTGACCGGAGTGAATACAGCACTTTGATAGGACAGGTGAGGGACACAAGATTACCGAATAGAGTGGGTAACGCTCTGATCAAAGTAAATCAGGAACTGATCAATTTCCAGAAGGCAATGTATGAACCGGGAGAAAATGATAAAGAGCGGGAAATGGCGCTGAAAGCAGAAGCAGAAAGCATGACAGAAGCATGGAGAGGAAAGCCGGCCTTGAAGATACCGGTTCTTCCGGAAAGTATTTCGGTGAAAAGCATGGCAGATCTCAGCAGCAACGAGCAGGGAATTGCCGTTGGACTGGATGCAGAAAGCATAGAAGCGGGTTTATGTTAAAACCGGGAGAAACGACGGCAATGGCAGTTACCGGAAGAGTTGGATGTGGAAAGAGCGCAATGCTTCGCAGAATAGGACAGATGGTACTGGAAGTGAATGGAAATACACTTTTATATTGCCTGGACTCAGAGAGAAAATCTCTGGCTGACTTGCAGGAGAAAGGAACTGCTTATGCGCAGCTGTCAGAAACTGAGAAAGTACAGGATTTATTTTCCCAGATCTTCAAAGAACTGACAGATCGCATGCGAAAAAGAAAAGAAGCTGTGGTCGAAATCACGGAAGAACCTTGGATGATCCTGCTTATCGATGACATAAAAGAATGCAGCAAGTTACCGGATGATATACAGCTGCAGTTACACAGGATTATGACAAAGACGAAAGGTTATGGTGTGCTGGTTCTCTGTGGGATCCGGCAGGGCGATCTTTTCAATTTTTATACGCAGGATCAGCTTGGTGTGGATCTCAAATCTTCCGGTGTTGCTCTGGCTTTGTCAGATACGGCAGTGCATTATGAAGGCTTTTATAAAAATAATTTTACGCAAAGCCAGAGAAATGCAGAGCTGGAGAAAGGGTTTGGAATCTTTTTTGCAGATAATGACGGCAGGAAAATCAAGTGCATAGACAGTCAGGAGGCAGGGAGATGAATCGAATCATAGTCACAATAAGAATAAATCAGAAAAAGAATATGATTTGGAACTTCCTGTTCATCAGAAAATCAAAGACCTGATGCAGGATATTTCAGATTCGCTGGAAGGACTGGATCCATTGTCCTGGTTTGACCCGGAAATGGTCAGCTTTATGGACAAAAGAACAGGTAGAAGATTAAACCCGGAGAATTCTTTACTGGAAGAGTGTGTATGGAATGGAGATATCCTGGAAATACAGGGACATTAGTAGAATAATGTATCCGGAATAAAGAAATCAGCAAATAACAGGAGCTTAAAAACTTTGCAAGTTTTTTAAGAATAAAAAATGTCAGAAATGACGTATCAAAGAAAGGTGGAAATCAAATGAAAATTATTGTAACTCCAGAGGAAATGAGAAGCAACGCAACAAGTCTTCGCAGTGAAAAAGCTAATTTTGAACAGTGTATCAGCAGCATGCGTACAATCGTAAACAGTATGAGTGGCGTATTCGAAGGTGAGGCTGCAGCAGCTTATGTATCAAATTTTGAAAGCTACAATGGTCAGTTTACGGCTTTTGGAGAACTTCTGGAAAGCTTTGCACAAAAGCTGGATACCGCTGCCAATACTATGGAGGAAACTGACGGAGGACTTGCAGCATCCATGGGTCAGTAAGGAATGAGCGATGGAAAGAATGAAGGAATTACTACTGTCCCCGGAAGAAATCTATTATATCGGAAAAGTAAGCGGCGGAAAATATCTGGATTATGATTATATTGCCGCTATGAAGGATATTGGAAAACGGGGGAAAATAAAACAACAGGAAATTCTGGATAGTCTTGAAAGAAAGGGATATGCCCAGGAGGATTTCCTGGGCAATCTGGAAGTAGAGCCGGCATGTATAGAAATATTACAGCCTCTTTATCAGGGAATGTATGAATCTGAACTGATCTTGCGGGAAGAGGCCGGAGAATCTGTACATTATAAATTTCATCATATGGAGAATCGGATCACAGCCGTAGAGTGCCGGTCACAGGAGTACCGGATCAGGGTGCAGGACAAAGAGGGGATAGAAAGGATGCTTTCTCCCCTTTTGGAAAACAATGTGCAGACGGAGAAAAAAGAAGCATATATCGCGACTGACCAGGCAGAAAGAAGTATCATTCTGAAAGGTACTCATATTGGAAAGGATACCTGTCTTTATTTTTACGCAGAAAAAGGCGGATATTTCTATGAAATGGATCCGAAACAGGCAGAGGAAAGATACTTCGCCTGGTTGAAAAAAATGTCGTTTGTGAGCAGGTAAAAAAGATTCTGACAGGAGACTGAAAAAATGGCATACAGAGATGAAAATGGGAAAATAACAATTGATGATGTCGCGGCCGGAGAGGATATCAGAAAAATCGAGCGGGCACAGGCTATCCTGCAAAATGCACTGCAGAGCCTGAGAGCAGCGCAGACAGAAGGAACGAATTCGAAAGGCCAGACGGCACAGGCTATTTATGATAAATCGCAGGAACTGATCAACCAGATTCAAAGACTCGATAATAATCTGGAAGAAACAACAAATTATATTCGCCATGTGCTTGCTGTGTATAAGGCAAAGGATGAAATGCTTAAGGCGATTATGGCATCACAAAATATGATTTAGAGTGGAGGGATCCGACATGGCTAATATCAGAATCGACACAGATGGCTTGCAGAATAATATTTCCTCTATGAGAGCTTATGTGAATGAACTGGATTCTTTGAATGCACGGACACAGTCACTTTTGTCACAGATTGCTTCTTCCTGGGAGGGAGAGGCAAGCACGGCGTATATTAATATTATGACAGAGAGAATGCAAAAAGCAGGACAGATGAAAGAACTTTTGCAGGAATTTCTCTCCTATATGGAGGCTGCCAGGACAAAATTTGTATCAAGAGATCAGGAAGGTGCAAGTGCTATCAGGGGATGCTAGGAGATGAGAAGATGATTATAGATGTGAATCCACAGACGATTACGGAAATTGCACAGACCATTGCAAATGCTTATGGAGAAGTGGAGGAGGCTGCAAGAATTCTGACTTCCATCACGGAACATAATAACTGGAATTGCAAAGAGAGGGATGCTATCAATGATTACACCCAGTCGAATGCCCGGGAGATTTTGGAAAATCAGTGCAAAAATCCGGAAACTTTTGCAAATGTCATGAAAACGGTTGCAGAGAACTTTACGACAGATGAGCAAAAATATATCAGAAATGTTTACCAGTGTAGAAAGTATGATTGGATCCATACTTTCGATCCGGCCGATCGGAGCCGGGAATAGGACAAGTAATCTCCCGGAGGGTGTAATGCCGATTTGCAAATCAGGCGGACCAGAAGATTTTAAGTTGTCTTCCGTGATTGAGCTGGCAAGCTTGAAACTGTAATGTACTCTCAGAAAGACTCCGGGAGTACATTTGTAAGGACAGGAGGAGAAGAATGGCATCCAGAATTATATTAGATCCGGAAACCCTGTTGGCACAGGCTGGTGAAATGCAGAATCTGACGGCAGAGTATGAAGCCCTGTTTTCGAAAGTTACAGGTACCTTGAATGACACAAACAATCACTGGAGTGAACTGTTAGCACATAATTTCGCAGGAAAAATAAGCAGTGCCCAGCAAAGTTTCGCAAGTATTACAGAACTTCTTTCCAGTGGGGCTGTTGCAGCAAAAAACAGTGCTACAACCATGCAGTCGGTAGACCAGTCTCTTGTTAAGGTGTTTGGAGGAGAAGCAGGCGAGGGAATCAGTTCCGGACAGGTACAAGGTGTGATTGATGTCATAGAGGACTACAGGAAAGCCGAAAAGACATCCAAGAAAGTAAAAGCAAAAGTAAAAGAAAAAGACAGTTTTCTGGACTCATTGAAAGCAGATTTGGTAGGAGTATCGAAAACAGTTATTAAAAAGGGGAAGAAGACTGTTGCAAAAATAAAAAAATCCTATGATGAGAAAGGCTTTGTTTATAAAGCTCATTCAATATGGTAAAGCCGCTGTAAAAGTCGGTGAAGGTGTCGTCAAAATTGCCGGTGCGGTAGCTCTGGTAGCAGGTTCCGGTGGTGCAGCACTTCCGGTAGCTACCTGCCTTGCGTTAAGTGCATGTAATGATGTTTATAATGCCATGATGGATGCAACATACACCTATACCGGTGACTATAACAAGATCGGTAATACAAATTTATTAAAGGAATTTCTTGTAAAACAAGGCAGAGAGACAGGAGAAGCCCTCTTTGGAGATAAGAAACTGGGAGAAAAGATGGGCAACTGGGTCTACACAGGATTGGACATTGTTTCTTTCTTAAATGGTGTAGATCAGCTTGGAAAATCTTTTGGAAAGTTTCAAACCGCAATAACCGGAACCGCAGGAACGTCAAAGGTGTGGGGAGAAATTCACATGAAGGACGTGATCGAAAATACACATAAACTTTACAAGAAAGATGGAATCATTAAGACTGTGCTTCGTATAGATCCAACCTCTGTAGGTAATTTTGGATATGATGTCGTCACAGGTGCGATGAAAGCGATTCAGTCAGCAGGCAAACTTGGCAGTACAATAGCAGATCTGGCGTTTGGTTAAGAGGAGAAAGGAAACTAAAATGGCAAAGCAATTATTACCAAATGGAAGTGTCGTAACTTTAAAAGGTGCGACAAAGAAGCTAATGACAATTGGCATTGAGGTTGAAATGGAAGGGGATGAAAAAACCTACGATTATATCGCGATTCCCTATCCGGAAGGTTATATCGATTCAGAAACCATGTTCCTTTTTATGCAGGAGGATATCGAGAACGTATCTTTCGTAGGTTTTGTAGATGCACAATTGCAGGTTTTTCGAACCGCGTTGGAAGAAACCGATGAAAATGATGAATAGTATCATAATGACAGGCTTCGGGAGAATCTCTGCCGCCTGTGGCTGTCATACAGGCAGGCGAAGAAAAAATCAATGAGGATAATTTTTTCTTTGCGGGCCGCTATATGACAAGCGATAACAATGGACTTGGCAGTATCCTGGAAAAAAGCTTTTCCTTAAAAAAGGATCGGTTCTTTGCTGTTTTTGACGGTATGGGAGGCGGAGAATATGGTGAAATTGCTTCCTATATAGCTGCAAAGGCAACAGAGCAATATTTGAATGCAGAAGAAGCAGCGAATCTTGCAGGCAAAAAAGACTATCTGGGAAAAATGTGCACCCACGTAAATGACAGGATATTTAAGGAAACCCTTCGTTTGAATGCAGAGATGATGGGATCTACTCTGGCAGGACTGTATTTTACAGGCAGTCAGGTATGGACTGTGAATGTGGGGGACAGCAGATGCTTTCTCTTACGAGACGGGAAACTTCAGCAGATTTCCGAAGATCAGACCGATGAAGCCTATATGAAAGAAAATGGGATTCATGGACGAAAACCATATCTGACACAGTATATGGGAATGGATCCTGAGGAAGTGCGCGTGCTCCCATATGCGGACTGCCTGCAGCTTAAAAAAGGAGATCGTTTTCTTATATGTAGTGATGGTGTGAGTGACATGGTGTCCATAGAGTTTTTGGAAACTATGTTGCTGCAGACGCAAAGTCCGGCAAAGTGTGTAGATACAATCCTTGCAGCGGCTTTAGAAGCAGGCGGTAAGGATAATATTACAGCAATCGTACTGGAAATAAACAGATAGAATCAGAGGAGAGGCAAATGGAAGAGGAGAGATATCCGTCGCTGCCCTGGCAGGGATGGAAGATTGTTAAAAAAGCTGGGACGGGGCGGCTACGGCAGTGTATATCAGGCACAGCGAAATTCTGCAGGTGTCATGGAAGATGCCGCCATAAAAGTGATTTCTTTCCCCAAGGATAAAGAAGACATTGAAGCGGATTTTACAGATGGTTACGATATTGTCAGCGTAAGAAACAAATATAAGGATATGCTCCACCGGTATGTCGATGAGTATCAGATCATGCTGGCGTTTAAGGGGCAGACCAATATTGTCAGCTGCGACGATTTTGCAACAAAACCGCATGAAGACGGGATCGGGTGGGATGTTTTTATCCGGATGGAACTGTTGACCCCGTTAACTACGTTGATCAAGCAGTATGCAGGAAGTATTCCGGAAGAAAAGGTTATAAAAGTCGGAATGGATATCTGTTCGGCGCTTGTACTTTGTGAGTCTAAACATATCGTACATAGAGATATTAAGCCGGAAAATATTATGGTATCGGAGTTTGGAGATTATAAATTAGGTGATTTCGGAATTGCCAGAACTATGTATCACACAACGCAGGCAACGATTGCCGGCTCAGATCGATATATGGCACCGGAAGTAATTACAAGAAAAGAATATGGGAAAGAGGTTGACATTTACAGTCTCGGATTGGTTCTTTACTGGATGCTGAACAACCGCAAGCGCCCTTTTATCGATGCGGATTATATACCGAGCAATGAAGAAAACGAGCAGGCACAGCTGAGAAGAGAAAAAGGTGATCCCTTGCCACCACCCAAATATGGAAGCAGGAAATTACAGAATATTGTTTTGAAAGCATGTGCGTATGAACCAAAAGACAGAATTTTCTTCTGCCAGAGAGATGTATCAGGCGCTGGCTGCATTACAGACTGGTGGAAGCAGGCCGGAGACATGGGAGCCACCACATGCAGATCCGACACCACCAGGTGAGGGAGGTAAGCTGTCGGGAGGATGGAATTCAGCTGGTGACGATGCTCATGGAGAATGGGATTCCGCAGGCGAGGATGCTCATGGAGGATGGGATTCCGTAAATGAGGATGATCATGATGCAGGGAAGACTACACATAGAACAGAAGGAAAAGCGAATACAGGAGCAGAACCTGCTGTGCTGGAAGGTGCTTATCCGGATGAAAAGGAACTGAAAGCGATACGGAAGTCTCTGAATATCTGTACAGTTGTGATGGGTGTCTGTACTCTCGGCATTGGTCTGCTATGGTGTATCCCTATCAGAAAGAAAATTCTCAACAGAATAGACAGGCGGGAGCCGGTCAGCAACGGCTTAAAGATAGCGGCTACCTGGGTCGGTATGATACCGGGACTTTTGCTCCTTGTAAATGAGGATATCTGATGAAAGCGGGTGGAAAGGTTTAAAACGTAAGATAAGCCAAGGGAACTATTCAGCAGGCAGCATCCTGCGAGGGTACTGAACATTTACAGGAAAAGAAAGGAAGAGAGAGAATGAGAAATCGAAAAGATCAAAAATTTTTGCACTTGTTGCGGCAGGGTGTCTGTGTTTATCCGGGTTAACAGGATGTGGAGAAATTAAGATGTCACCTGACAATATATCATCAAAATCAGATGATGGACTGATGGGATCTGTAAAGGAAGAGACAGATGCAAGTGACGAATCCGAAGCAGATGCTGCCGGTGAGGAGGATAAAGTAAGCAATGATATGATCGGAAGGTATGTATCCCAGGGATATGAGAACCCATCCTTTGGCTTTGCAATTGCCCTCCCGGATACGTATACATTGGAAAAGAGAACGAATCTCGAACTAAACGCGGATACCATCGAAGCCTCTAATGCAGATAGCACCTATGATTGGATAAGATCGCTGATAGCACTGGGCAGCGCGACAGTTTTTGAAGCAGAGGATGAGGATACTTATATTGGAGTGAACATTCAAAATGCTGCAGCTTTAGATGATACAAGTGTGTGGGATGAAGAAAAGACCATAGCGGAGAATTCAGTGGCGACTGAGGAAGATATTAAAGAAGCTGTGGGAGAAGATGCACAGATTACAGAATTTCAAAATAATGTGGAAGAAATCACATTTTTAGGTGAGAAACATTATGCGGCACAATACACATTTAAAAACTATGACGTTCCGTTTTTATGGTGTGACTGTGTATTTGGTAAACGAACAGGATCCCCGTTATCTGTTAGCTATCGATATTTTGGGATCAGATCTGAATGCTGTGGATCAGGCGGATCAGATTTTTTAGTGTTTATACGGAGTAAGCTGAAGGGAAAAGGAAAGATATGAAAAAGTTTTGTGTATGGTTCGGCCTTTTGATGTCCACAGCGGTGTTTACGGCGTGTGGAACCGGTATTAAGAATAGTAGTGAGAGCAGTAATAGCAGTGTCAGTATGCAAACCCAAAATATAAATATAGAAATAGAGCATTTGGTAAATCTGGGATCCGATCCGCAGGCTTATATGCTTTACGGAAGTTATCGGAACGAAGAAGAGTATAAAGATGAAGATGGTTCCTATGCGGAGAAGCATGCAGATGATTATGACTATATGACTTTACAGCTTGCAGATTCGGAAGAATACGAAGTACAGATTCTCCCCGTAGAGCTGCAGGCAGATACTGATTTTCTGAATTCGGACCTTGCCGGAAAAACCGACGAAGAATTGAAAGATGAGGTGGGGCTGACAGACCAGCAGATCAGCGCACTGCATGAGTATTGGCAATATAATCATATGCGTGCCAACTTTGTCGAAAGTAAAAAAATACAGTGAAGATGGAGAATATTCTTATTCCACAAATAATTTCTTCCAGTTTGCCTATGAAGTAGTTGGTGACAAACTCTATATGGGATTGGAAGCTTTGATTACGGATGAAGAGGATGAAACGAAGCTGGAGTATTATGTGCAGGACCGCGAGGAATGGACGGAATACTCTTATGGCTTCGATGGATTGGATCTGATTTTGTCTAAGGATGGAAAAAGTACAAGACTTAAATCT
>ENA-OQES01000550-OQES01000550.1-human-gut-metagenome-genome-assembly--contig:-NODE-550-length-15749-cov-1.863782_pt1 | contig 15749 bp, 22 predicted proteins | sample MGYA00242798_ERZ504641 | MGnify/ENA primary metagenome ERZ504641 (study PRJEB26092, sample SAMD00036327) | human gut metagenome | host: Homo sapiens | study: EMG produced TPA metagenomics assembly of... | reverse complement strand
TATGAAATTACATATCGGAACCAGTCAGATCAAAAAAGAAAATATGAAGATTGGCTGGGAAATTCCAGCTGGGTGTGAACTAATGACAGCGGCTTCGATGGGCGGAGCGGAACAAATAGGTGAATCCTGGTATTGGAATATAGAGAATGTGGCAGCCGGATCAGGAGGCATTTTGCGGGTGGCTGTTCTGGTTGGAGAGCATATAAATGAAAACGGACAGGAAAATCATTCTGGTATGACGGTAACGGCACGATATGGGGAAAAACGGGCAAAAGCTATGAATCCTTCCATCCAATTCTATCTCCGGGCGCAATTGCTATCGCCGGGCGGTGACGGGAACTGCCGCGGCGTTGTTAAGGCAGGTAGATATAACATATACATTATACGTAAAGAATGCGGAGGGAAAAGAGCTTCCAGGCTCGATTTCGTACACAGGTTCTAAATCGGGAACGCTGCGAAGTGGAGGAAGCCTGACGCTTTCTTGGGGCGAATCGGTTGTTTTGACAGGAATGCCGTGGGGAACAAACTATGAGGTTCGGGCACAAGTTCCGGCACAGACTCCGGATGGACTGCCGATCGAGTGGAAGAGTACAGGAAGCACGGGACGAACCTCTCGGCAGGGAAATACAGCGCTCTGGGAATTTCATCAGAATGATCGGTCGGTGCGTGAAGTGCTCAAACGTGGGAATAGATACCGCCTGGTTGAACTGCTGGAACTGGACGGTGGAAAAACGGAAGAGGTGGAGTCGAATCAGATGAATTTTTTCTCTGGGGGACGATGCACAGATAGATGGAATTGGAATGATAGATTCTCCGACAAAGCTGGTCTTTTCAAAGATAGATCTGGGCGGAACGGAGCTTCCGGGTGCTCAGATAGAGATTCTGGATCCGTCTGGAAATGTAATCGAATCATGGATTTCTGCGGATCATCCTCATGAGATAATTGGAACGTTGACACCGGGAAAGAGTTATATAATGTGCGAGACGGGAGCGCCGGATGGATTTGCGTATGCGGAAGAGATTCCGTTTACTGTTTCCGAGGATGGAACGGTCGAGCGGATTTCCATGCAGGATAAGCCGACGCACGTGGAAATCACAAAATACAGTGTGACGGGAGAAAAAGGAAACTGCCGGGGGCGCGGATGGAACTCTGGGAGGAGAAGGAAGGCGGAACCTTGGTTGATTCGTGGGTATCTGATCGGGGCGCCCATGTGATAAAAGGAAAGTTAAACGCTGGAATAAACTATGTGCTGGTAGAAAAAACAGCGCCGGATGGATACTGGAAAGCAGAAAAAGTGACATTTACGGTATCACTGGATGGCCGAGTCGATCAGGTGAAGATGTATGACAGACCGACAAAAGTGCAGGTTGAGAAGCGGAAATGGAGGGAGCAGAAAGGAGATAGCGAATTTGTAAAAGGTGCCCGCCTGAGGATTTCTGATGAGACTGGAAAGGTAATATTGGAATGGATTTCTGAAGAAAAGGAGAAATGCATACAGGGCATTTTAAAGGAGGGCTGCCGCTATATTCTGGAAGAGCTGGAAGCGCCGGAGGGCTACGAAAAAGCCGAACCAGTTTCATTTACGGGTTTCAGAAGGCGGAACGGTGATGGTTGTGCGGATGTATGACTGCTTGAAGCCGGAGAATCCGGGGCGACCGGGACACGGTCAGCCGGAACATCCAAAGAAAGTGATAGAAGATCTGAAAGAGGGCTATTTAACAGTTCATGTGCCAGAGTCGATCTGTGGAGATGGGAAAATTGTTCTCGACGGCAGACAGATGAAGCCGCTTCCGAAGATGGGATATGGAGAATCAGCCACCTGGGAAGTAGAAGGTGCTTATCAGGTTGAGAACGAAAAAGAGCGTCTGAATGAAGCAATTTCACTGATTTGGAAGTGGAAACTGGTGATTGGACTGATATGTATGAGCGCTGGGGCAGGGCTGGCGCTCGCAGAACGGCGAAGAAAGGAGGAAAATATAAAAAAGAATATGGAGAAGAATGATAAGGGCAAGGAGGAGTGAAAAAATAAGAGAAAAATGAACAGAAGAAAGATGTACTCTCGGAGTCTTTTCTGCACATGCATTTTGTGGCTGACTTTTCCGCCAGCCGCAAAAGCAAGCACAGAAAGATTCCGAGAGTACATTTAGAGAAAACAGGAGGGCAAACAGATGTTAGGAATCATCGGAGCGATGGATGAAGAGGTGGCTCAGATCAAGGAGAAAATGACGGATGTTACCGTGACAAGTGTAGCCGGTATGGAATTTTTATCAAGGCAAACTGGGCGGAAAGGACGCAGTTGTGGTTCGCTCTGGTATCGGCAAGGTAAATGCAGGTATGTGCAGTCAGATTCTGGCGGATCGGTTCCATATCAGTGCGATTGTGAACACAGGTATCGCCGGTTCCCTGCGTGCAGAGATCAACATTGGCGATATCGTTGTATCGACGGATGCGGTGCAGCATGATATGGATGCGAGCGGATTTGGATATCGGATCGGACAGATTCCGCGTGTAGATACCTTTGCATTTGAGGCGGATGAGAAGCTGCGCGAGCTGGCGATTGAGTGCAACCAGAAGGTCAATCCGGAGATTCAGGCATTTCCGGGACGCGTGGTAAGCGGCGATCAGTTTATCTCGGATAAGGCGAAAAAATGGAGTGGCTGATCGAGCAGTTTAGCGCAAGCTGTACCGAGATGGAGGCGCAGCGATCGCACAGGCGGCATATTTAAACGGAATCCCGTTCCTGATTATCCGTGCCATTTCAGATAAGGCGGATGACAGCGCAGGTATGGACTATGCGGCATTTGAGGCGCAGGCGATCAAGCATTCGGTAAACCTACTGCTTGAAATGGCATCCCGGTATGAGGCGTAATGAGTCATAAATATGATTCACAGACAGAAATTTTTTAATAACCTGAAAATTTTTGCATGATACGCATTATTAATACCTATTTAAAATCGAATTAAGGCAGAATTTGACGAACGATTTTCCCCTTCTCATCTTCACAAAGACTCTTTCGGCGGCTATAATAAAGCCACGATGCAGGCGGGATTTGACAGGGCGCAAAAAGCAGAATGTGAAAAGCAGAATGTGAAAAGCAGATTGCAAGAGACAAACTGCGAAGCGCCTAAACCTGACCTGTGGCAAGCCACCCGGAAGTGATCCGGAAGTAGAGAAAGGGGAGCTTTTTTATGCTGGAATTTTTACAAACTGGAAAAGCGCTGTCCGTTCTTGCGGCAATCGGAATGATCGGATTTGTCAGCAAGTTGATTACACGGAGCCTCTACAAAAGATTATTAAAAGAAACTGACAACATGGCAATGACCCGGAACAAGAATCTTCAAAATTCTGAAGCAGCGGTTGGAAAATACCTGCCGCCTGGGACAGAACATCGTGAACACGCAGGCATATCTGGACAAGCAGATTGACGGATTTTCATTTTTACATATTTCGCTGGATGCGTGGAACGGCGTGTCAATGGAAATGGTGCTTTTAGGGCTTCTGACCGGAGCAGCGGAGGCATTTCTGGCATACTGGTATGAGCTGGATGCGAGCTATATTGTGCTGTATGCGTCGGCAGCTGTCATGAGCGGTCTGTTTCTGGCATTTATCGAGAGCTGTTTCCAGATTGACCAGAAACAGCAGCGGCTGGAAACGGCGCTTTTGGAGTATGTGGATAATTCGGTGTTCCTTCGGGCGGCACGTGAGAAGGAGACGCGCGGACAGGAAATGTCCGGAGTTTCTGGAGTATCCGGCGGAATTGCTGGCGTGGACTCGAATGTGCGGGAAATGCCGAAACGGCTGCAGAGTGCTCTGCGGGCAGAGCGCGGCGTGAGTGGTCGGGATGGTGCTGAAATGGATAACCGGGATCTGGGAGAAACGGAGTTTGAAAAAGAGAAATCGCGGACAGCGATGAGAGTGAATCCGTTCCGTGAGCGGGATACACGGGCACAGAATCTGATGCGGGCAGTTCGCACTGCACCGCGCGAACCGGAGGAACGGGACAAGCATGAGACAGATGGGCATCATTACGGATCGCCGGATGGTATCAGGAAATGAAACGGAAAATAATACGGGTCCCAGGCAGGAAGCGAAGGAGCGTCCCGGCGACAAGGAAATGGAGTATTTGAAGCAGAGCCTCGAACCAGATTGCAGCAAGCCGGGATTACGCGGAAAACACGAAGTGGCGAGGCAAATGCGGGTGACTGGATGAAAGGTTTGAGCCGCGAGGAGGCGCAGGTTCTGGGGGGATATTATGAGGGGAGTATTTATCGGGGTTGTAAATGATGATTCCAACTGAAAACTGGTTGCACACGGGTGTCCAGATTGCTATAATAAAGATAAGTTAAGTTTTTCGACAAAGTAATCACGCCGCCTGCGGACGGCTGAAATGCAAAGGAGAGGAAACATATGGGAAAATGATGTGATCTTTGATTATTCAAAAGCAGCTGCATTTATTCATGAGGAAGAGATCGTCGGTATCAAGGCGGGCGTGCAGGCAGCAAGAGAGACGCTGGTAGAAAAGACCGGCGCGGGCAATGACTTCCTTGGATGGATCGACCTTCCGGTGGACTATGATAAGGAAGAGTTCGGACGCATCAAAAAAGCGGCGGAGAAGATTCAGAAGGATTCCGATGTCCTGCTGGTAATCGGTATCGGTGGTTCGTATCTGGGCGCAAGAGCGGCGATCGAGTTCCTGTCCCATAGTTTTTACAATAATCTTCCGAAAGAGAAAGAAAACACCGGAGATTTACTTTGTGGGCAACAGCATCAGCAGCAAATACATCCATGATCTGATGGATCTGGTCGATGGAAAAGATTTCTCTATCAATATTATTTCCAAGTCCGGTACGACAACGGAGCCGGCGATCGCATTCCGTGTATTTAAGGAGATGCTGATTGAGAAATATGGTAAAGAAGAGGCAAACAAGCGAATCTACGCGACGACAGACCGGGCGCGGGGCGCACTTAAGAATCTGGCAAATGAAGAGGGCTACGAGTCTTTCGTGGTTCCGGATGATGTTGGCGGTCGTTTCTCCGTCCTGACGGCAGTCGGTCTGCTTCCGATCGCGGTCAGCGGCGCGGATATAGATGCGTTGATGCAGGGCGCGGCAGACGCGAGAAAGAATGCACTGGAGACTCCGTTTGAGAAGAATTCTGCTCTGTTATATGCGTCGGTCCGCAACATTCTGCTCCGGAAGGGCAAACAGGTCGAGATTGTGGCAAACTATGAGCCGAGCCTGCACTATGTATCGGAGTGGTGGAAACAGCTCTACGGCGAGAGCGAGGGCAAGGATCAGAAAGGTATTTTCCCGGCAGCGGTTGATTTAACGACCGATCTTCATTCGATGGGTCAGTTCATCCAGGACGGCGCGAGAATCATGTTTGAGACAGTTCTGGAAGTGGCTGAATCTCCGGCGGAGATCATTTTGAAGAAAGAAGATGTTGACACGGACGGTATGAACTATCTGGCTGGCAAGAGCGTGGATTTCGTCAACAAGAGTGCGATGAACGGCACGATTCTGGCACATACCGACGGCAGTGTGCCGAACCTGAAAGTGACGATTCCGGCGATGGATGCGTACAGCTTAGGACAGCTCTTCTATTTCTTCGAATTTGCCTGCGGCGTCAGTGGATACCTTCTGGGCGTCAATCCGTTCAACCAGCCGGGCGTAGAGAGCTATAAGAAAAAGTATGTTTGCATTGCTTGGCAAACCGGGCTATGAGGAAGCGAGAGAGGCGCTGCTTAAGAGACTGTAAGGGACGGGTCTGTAAAAGAATATGCGTTCTGCGGCGTTCACTCTGGCATGTTTCATGAAGGAAACTGCAGCCCAGATCTACACATAGAAAACGGAACATAGAATAAAAAACGCTTTTATCAGTTAAAAACTGATAGAGGCGCTTTTTTTTTGTGTAATAGGAAATTCCTTAGAATTCCCCATTACACAAAAAGGCACATTCTTTTATGCCGCAGAACCTCGCAAAAAAACAATTTTCGAAAAAATTATAGATAACTTTTTACATAAATCGCCTCCTGCATTTTACAGACCATCTTTAAGATAGAATCTGGACACAGCACAAGTGATTTGACAGAAGAGAAGCGCGGCAAAGGACTCCCGATCACGATTTTGACATAGATGGCTGGTTCCAAGGTAAGAGAGACTGGGAGATGGGACACCGCAGCAGGAGGAGAACGAATGAAGGTAAGTATGAGACGTCTGATGGCGCTTGCGATGGCAGGCACGATGACATTGATGGCAGGATGCAGCCAAGCATCCAGCTCGGCGACAGGAAGCAGCGACACACAGAGCGCGTCCGGAGAGAGCGGGGCAGAGAAGACGGCATCCGGCGATAAAACGGTGATTGAATACTGGCACTGTAACGCAGAAACCCAGGGAGGTCTGGTCGTAGACGATCTGGTAAAGAAATTTAATGAGGAAAATGATCACATCGAGGTAGTAGCGAAATACAATCCGGATATGTACAAAGGTCTGATGCAGAATCTGCAGGCGGAAGCGGCGACCGGAAATACACCGGCGCTTGTTCAGATTGGCTGGGCATTTCTGGATTATTTCTCCAATAACTTTGACTATGTGGCGCCGCAGGATGCGATTGATAAATTCGACAGCGAGGATGCAAATTTCTTAACCGACAATTTCCTTCCAAATGTCTTAGACCTGGCGGTCAACAGCAACGGCGAGCAGGTCGGAATCCCGTACTCCTTAAGCAGCCCGGTTCTCTACATTAATAAAGATCTCTTAAAAGAAGCGGGCCTTTCCGAAGATGGACCGGAGACCTGGCAGGAAGTACAGGAATTTGCCGAGACAGTCAAAGAGAAGACAGGAAAATATGGTTTCTATATGCAGGAACCGGCAGACTTCTGGGCGCAGCAGGCATTGGTTGAGAGCGCAGGAGCGGATATGTTGATTGCGGATGCATCCGGCAAGAAAAAAGCAAGCTTTGCAACTGAGGACGGCATTGCGGCAATGCAGATGATGCAGGATATGGTAAAAGATGGTTCTGCCCTTCATGTTTCATGGGAAGAGGGCTGCCAGAGCTTTATCGACGGAAACTGTGCGATGCTTTACACCACCATTGCGAGACGCGCTTCCGTACAGAAGGGGGCACAGTTTGACGTAGCAACCGTGAAATCCCCGCTGTGGAACGACAAGGAGCGCAAGGTTCCGGCAGGAGGCTGTTTCTTAGCCATCACCGCGCAGAGCGACGAGCAGATTCAGGCGGCATGGGAGTTTGAGAAGTATCTTTACAGCGTAGAATCAATGGCAGCATGGACCGAGGGAACCGGTTATGTACCGCCGAGAAAAGATGTGGCAGAGGCAGAAATGGATTGAAAGATTTTCTGGCTGAGAACACAATGATGAATGCAGCGATTGAGCAGATGGACGGCGTTGTATCATGGACCGCATTCCCGGGCGATGAGGCCTTGAGGCAGAGCAGCTTCTTCTGGATATGAGAGACCAGATTCTGGGACGGTCAGGTATCTGCGAGAGATGGTATGACGAGCACACAGGATGCGATCAACCAGCTGCTGGATGCACAGTAGGGACAGGCAGCCTGACGCTTGGAACAGCTTTCGGGTGGCAGGAAAATCATTACAAAATTTGAGGACAGAAATGAGAATGGGTTGTTGCGGAATAGCAGAACGTGTTTTGGCAGAATGGACTGTGTGCAGATAAGACGCAGGAAGCGGCCGGAGCGCGAAAGAGCTGTTTGGCGGCAGCCCCTTCATAAAATGCAGGCTCAGAGTCTTTCCAACACCTGCTGTTGTGGCTGGGCAGGCGCCGAAAGATTCCGAGCGTACATTAGAATGGAGGAAATAGTTTGAATCGGGAGGACAAAAAAACAGGCAGCGCTTTGGATTATTGTTTTTTTTTGCTTGCCGTCGCTTCGTCATGTTTGCGGTATTTATGTTTTATCCGCTTTTTTTACACGCTGTATTTTGAGTTTTTTTTGAATGGAACATGGTAAAGCCGGTCAAGAAGTTTGTGGGACTGGGGAATTATATTTCCGTTTTGAAGGATCCGAATACATGGAAAATCTTTGGCAATACATTTCTGGTACATCGTGATTCTTCTGGTGTTTAACTTTGTGATGCCGTACATTTTATCATTTCATTCTTTCGTGCGTCATCAAAAAAGGGACAGAGTTTTTTACAAGGCGGTCTTTTTCCTGCCGAGTGTGATTTCGCTGGTCGTCGGCTCGATTCTGTATACATGGATTCTGAATCCGATTTCGGGTCCGGTCGCGATTGTGGCAGGCTGGTTTGGGCTGAAACTGCCGTTTTGGTCGAAAACGGAGGGCTGGGTCATCGCGGTACTCTGCATTATCACGACCTGGAAGACGTTTGGCTACAATTTCATCAACATTCTGGCGGGAGTCTCCGGTGTCTCAATGGAGATCATCGAGGCGGCGCGTCTGGAAAATGTGCCGATGTGGAAGATTTTTAAGGATATCGTCGTGCCGATGAGTTCTGCAACTGGAATCTATGTGTTTATTACGACGATCGTGCAGGGACTCCAGTATGTGTTCACGCCGATCAAGGTCGTCACACAGGGAGGACCGAACTATGCCAGCTCGAACCTGATTTATATGTCGTACCATGAGGCGTTTACACTCTATAAAACAGGAACTTCTTCGGCGGTATCGGTCATGACGATGGCACTCTTTATCATTCTTTTGGTGCTGGAATTCCGGTTTGTAGAAAAGGGGGTTTACTATGAAAACTAAAGACAGACAGATCGGCTGGCATCTGTTTCTGGTGGTGGTCGTTTTCCTCCTTCTGATGCCGATCGTATTTGCAATTTCCAACTCTTTTAAGACGATGCAGGAGGCGTTCAACACAGTTTTTCAGGTAATTCCGCTGCATCCGACGCTGGAAAATTACCGGCATGTATTTGACAAACTGCCGTTTGTGAAAATCACGCTGAATACGTTTCTGATTGCATCGACGGTCACGATTTTTAAAGACAATCACGGGACTTCTGGCGGCGTATTGCGTTCGTCTATTTCCCGGTTTAAGGGAAAAAGGGATTTTTTGGTATTTTATTATGTTAAGCACGCTGTTCATCCCGTTTACGGTCACGATGATTCCAAATTATCTTCTGATCTCTAAGATCGGTCTGCGCGATCGCATCTGGGGCGTCGCACTGCCGCAGCTGGCGGATGTGCTGGGAATTTTCCTGCTGCGCCAGGCAATGCGTGGAATCCCGCTGGCACTCATTGAGGCGGCGCGGATGGAAAATATCCGGCACATGAAAATCATGCGCGACATTGTGATTCCGCTGGTGCGTCCGTCCATCATTTCCACCGGCATCATTTTCTTTATCAATTCGTGGAATGAATATGTGTGGCCGGTGCTGATCTTAAAATCCAAGGAAAATTATACGCTGTCGCTGGCATTGCAGATGTACATCAGTGCCGAGGGCGGTACGGAATTTACGATCGCGATGGCGGTGTCGGTGCTCACGATGCTGATTCCGCTGGTACTGTATATCATTTTCCAGCGCTATATCATCAATACATTTGCGGCGTCTGGATTGAAGGGATAACGGGAGATTGCGCTGGACATAAGAAAGGGATAGATTAATTCAATGAAAAATATTGTATTTGAAAATGTTAAAAAGGCGTATGGCAAAAATGTGGTCGTGGAGGACCTCTGCATGGAGGTAAAGGAGGGCGAACGCCTGATTTTATTAGGTCCGTCCGGCTGTGGAAAATCGACGACACTTCGCATGATTGCGGGACTGGAAAATGTGACTGCCGGAAACCTGTGGATGCGCGACCAGGTGGTAAATGATGTGCCGTGCGGCGAGCGCGGTGTCTCGATGGTGTTTCAAAACTATGCGCTGTTTCCGCATATGAGCGTCAAGAATAATATCATATATGGTTTAAAAGCACACAAGATGGATGAGAACGAGATCAATGCGCGCTTAAAAGAAGTCCTCAAAATGCTGGAATTGGAAGGGCTGGAGGATCGGAAGCCGAAGGAGCTTTCCGGCGGACAGCGCCAGAGAGTGGCATTGGCGAGAGCCGTGGTAAAGTGCGCCGACTATTTCCTTCTGGACGAGCCGCTGTCAAACCTGGATGCACAGCTTAGGATGCGTGCGAGAAAAGAACTGGTAAAAATCCATGAAATGTACCACCCGACGTTAGTCTACGTTACGCACGACCAGATCGAGGCGATGACGGTTGGCGATCGGATCGCGCTCATGTACCGGGGCAAGATGGAAATGCTCGATACCCCGTCACACGTGTACAATCGTCCGGCAAGCGTGTTCTGTGCGAAGTTTATCGGTTCGCCGTCCATGAATATCGTGGAGGCGGAATATCATAACGGGGCGCTTGTCATCGGGAAACAGAAGGTAGAACTTCCGGGTATCTGGCAGCGGATCGCCGCGCAGTGCCCGTCGGGACTGCTGTACGCCGGTGTCCGCCCGGAACACGTGCTGATGAGCCGCACCCCGCAGGAGCGGTCGATCGAGGGCGTGGTCCGTTACGTGGAGGATTACGGAAACCGGTACGGTGTTTATATTCAGGTCGAGGGAGACAAGAACGAGCTGATTGCCATCCGCGAGGGCGAGATTCCGCAGCCGGGTGAGAAGGTATACATCCATGTGGAGACGGAAAAGCTGCATCTGTTTGACCGCGGGACGGAGAAATCGCTCGGTTACCCGGAGATGGTGATCCGCGCACAGGAAAAGCTGGCGGTGCCGAAATTGGAAAAGGCGATCGCCCAGTAAGAATAGAGATAATAGAGCGAAAAAACGTGTTTTCAAAACAAGATTCTGAACGTTATATTTTGAAGAGGAGACATGCAATCATGAAAAAAATTCTTATCAGCACTAATATGTATAAAGGCAGCGAGTTCGGTCAGATCCTTCCGTACCTCAAACGGTTTCCAGGACAGGTGGGTGTCGAGGTGTTCCCGATGTTTCATGAGGAATGCTTTGAGAAGAACCTGCGGGACGCCATGCCGCTCTTAAAGGAAGTCCCGGTCAGCTTCCATGGTCCATATTATCAGGCAGAGCATTCGGCAGCGGAGGGGACTGTAGAGTATGCGCGCACGATGGAGCTGCTTGAAAATGACGCTTCGTATGCGAAAGAAGCTTTCAAGCAAATATCTCGTTTATCATCACAACAACTGCCGCATCATACCGGGCGAGAAGGAAGACTGTGTCCGCGTTTCCTGTGAAAATTATTACACCGTGAAACAGCTGTGTGAGGAGGCGGGGACCCGGGTGGTCGTGGAGAATGCCGGAGTTCTGGAGCGCGGAAACCCGTCTCTTCGATGAGCAGGAATTTATCGATCTGTGCCGCCGGGAACAGTATGCGGTGCTTATCGACATCGGGCACGCCTGGGCGAACGGCTGGTCGCTTAAGCGGGTCGTAAACGCGCTGGCGGACCAGATTGTGGCGTACCATCTCCACAACAACGACGGTGTCCACGACAGCCATCAGAGGATTCATGAGGGAACACTTGATTTTGACGGTTTCTAAAACTGGCAAAGCAGGCGACGCCGGATGCCGAGTGGGTCATGGAGTATGCGATGGACGTTTCTGGAAATGTGCGGGGGATTGAGGAAGATCTGCAGTTTCTTTTGAAAATGGGAAGTGCTGCACGATGACACAGTGGCAGTGAATTTTAGCCGAAAAGCCCCGCCTTGTCAACTCTTAAAAAAGCTGATATACTGGACATAAGATTGTGAGAAGAGATGTCCGGAGAGAACATCCGGACACGGTAAAAATTGAAATTTGACAGCGGGAAAGGAACGGCAGGATGTTTCGTCTTTGGGGAAAAATGATGAAGGAAAACCGGATGCTTAGGGATATTGTGATCAGCAACGGTGATTATACAATGTCGAGAACGGCGATGGTGTTTGACGCGATCGACCAGATTTGCTATGCCTTTGATCTGGGGCATCCGGTCTGGCTGGATAAGACGATCGAGGAGTTCAAACGCCACGATAAGGCGCGTTTTACCCAGGACAACTTTATCGAGAGCATCGATTTCGATTATCTGGAGATACAGGTGCTGGAAGAATAAAGGGCAGGCAGCCGTTACAAAAAGACAAAGACCGGGAGGGGCGAGATGGCACAGGCGATAACGGATGTGAAAACATTTCTGGAAGACGCCAGACAGGCAGTGGTGGAGCTGGCGGAGTTTGAAAAACAGGAGGAGACGCTTGCTCAGGAAGAGAAAAAGCGTCTGCGCGTGCTGGAGACGGAGCGGAAAGCGGTGGCGGATGCCGTGAATTCGACCGTGAAAAAGCGCCGGGATGAGATTGAAAAAAGCTATGACGATGAGCTTGGGAAGCTGCAGGATAAGCTGAAACGCACGCGGACACGCCGCAGAAAGGCGAAAAAGCCAGGGCATCAAAGAGCGGATTAAGGAAGAAACGCAGGAGCTTCACGCGCACAACCGAGAGCTTGCCGTGCGGATGCGGACGCTGTTCCAGTCGGATCGTGTTCCATTTGTCTGCAAAAGCCCACTGTACTATGCGCTGTATTTCCCGAGGGGATTCAAAGAATTTCTGACGGTGTTGATTACCTTTGCGATCTGTTTCCTGTTGATCCCGTGCGGCATCTACAAGCTGCTTCCAGAACAGAAGACTTTATACCTGGCGATGATCTACGGTGTGGATGTGGTCGCTTTTTGGCGGACTGTATATCCTGATTGGAAACTGGACGAAGGATCGCCATCTGGCGGCGCTGCAGGAAGGACGTTCGATCCGCAGTCTGATCGCGGCGAACAACCGCAAGATCGCGGTGATCACCTCCTCGATCCGCCGGGATCGCAGTGAAGCGCTCTACGATCTGGAAAAATACGACGATGAGATCTCCCAGATGGAGCAGGATCTGGAGGAGACGGCGAAGAAGAAAAAGGACGCATTAAACACCTTCGAAAATGTGACAAAAACCATCCTGACCGATGAGATCACCAGCAACAGCCGTGCAAAGCTCGAACAACTCAAAGAAGGCCATCAGGAGGTCGAGAGCCGCTTGCACTATACCGAGACGGTAATCAAGGAAAAGAGAATCTTTATCACAGATACCTACGAGTGCTACTTAGGCAAGGAATTTCTGAATCCAGAAAAATTGGACGCGCTGAAACATATTCTGGATAACAGCACAGCCGTTAATTTAAGCGAGGTCATCGCAGAGTACCGCGAACGCAGCGGAAAGTAAACTGTGGAAATTATTTCATAAAAATAAATAATTAGATATAGGAACAACCAGAAAAAAGATGTGACACCGGGCGCTGTAAAGCTGCTTTCTGTCACATCATTTTTTTGTCCGTGTGTATATATCCTTCAATTTTCGCATAATTTACTGCCACCCGCCTATAATAAAGGTAAAACAACCCCTGTCCAACAGGCAGGGAGAAAACAGGACGGTGTGGGAGATGAACAGACCGGGGACGCAGCCGGTTCGGTGGTAGTCCGGAGATATATTACTACAATTCAGCCCGCCGGGACGCGGTGGGAGAGCTGGCAGGGCAGTTAAGTGGGCTGATTCAGGAAGAAATGACCCGAAGGCATAAAAAGAAACTGGTTTTCCTCTGCATCGGCACGGATCGCTCGACCGGAGACAGTCTGGGACCGTTGATCGGATATAAACTCAAACAGGAACGGCGGCGCGGTACGCTGGTATTTGGAACACTTGATCGCCCCGTGCACGCGATGAACCTGGAACATTACGTGCAGGTTTTAAAAAATGGGTACCCGGATGCGCTGGTGGTGGCGGTCGATGCCTCGGTAGGCGATGAAAGCCACGTCGGCTATGTCACGTTAGGGCGTGGGGCTTTAAAGCCGGGGCTTGGCGTCTGCAAGGAGCTTCACGCGGTCGGAGATCTCTTTATCACCGGGATCGTGGCGGGCTGCAGCCATTACGATCCGATGATGCTGCAGAGTATCCGCCTGGCACTCGTCATGCAGCTGGCAGACTGCATCAGCGCGGGGGATCGGGCTTGGTCGAAAAATTTTTTTGGCCTGGATGCTGCCCTCCGTTTGACAAATTTTTGCATGCAATCGGCGTTATGATAGGCGGAAAGAAATTCATCATACTCCTGAAATTACGGAAAATCATGTTACTGTATTTGAGCAGGATTTTCAGCACTGAAAATGCTGCACGATGCAGCAATCAAATCATGGAAGCAAGTACAGACCCGGTTTCAGGAGAATCTATCATAGCGGGGTGAACATATGGGAGAATATTCTGGTTCCCGCGCAGAGCTGCCGAAAAATATCCGGCAGATCGGCGAGCGGGATGAGGTGGTCCGGTTGTATGTGGAAGATTATGTAAACACGTATTTGAAACAGGTATATCCATCCGGCGGACCGGGACTCCGGGTCGGGCTGCTGCTCGGAAATTCGGATCCACAGCAGGAGGTTCCGTGCCTCTTTGTGGACGGGGCGCTGGAGATGGAGGAGGTTGTGCCGTCCGGGGAGAAGATTGTCTTTTCGGAGGCGGCATGGAAAAAGGCATACCAGCGGATGGAGGAGACATTTCCGAAAAAGACCGTGCAGGGGTGGTTTATCTGCGGCGCGCCGGGGTGTATGTTAAGTCCCCTGACCTACTGGCGGCTGCACAAGCAGTATTTCGGTGGGAAAAACCAGCTTATGTACATAAACAGCGGCGTGGACGGTGAGGCGGCATACTATGTGATGTCGGAGGACGGGTTTTACCGTTTGAAAGGATATCATATATACTACGAGAAAAACCAGATGATGCAGGACTATATGATTCTGCGGAAGGACGCCCGCCGGGTGGAGACAGGCACCGGCGATCGGGTGATCCGCGATTTCCGTAACCGGATGGAAGAGCGGCAGCAGGAGGCGGCGTCGCGTTACGGGACGATCCGGGCGCTGGGGACGCTGTGCGGCGTGCTTTCGGTCGCGGTGCTTGCCGGCGGCGTGGTGCTTTTCGGCAATTACCAGAAAATGCGCGAGATGGAGAGTGTGCTGGTATCCGTCCTTCCGGATGGTGTGCGGGGCACTGCGGACGGGAAAGAGGCGGTCACGGTGGAACAGCTCCGCGGCAGTGTGACGCCGCTTGAGAGCAGCGATGTGGATGCAGACGGAACAACAGCGGAAAACGGAGGACAGGCGCATAAATGGACACTTGAGAGCACGGCGGATGGAGATACAGAGGGCACTGCCATAGCAGGCAGACAGAATGGACAGGCTTCCGGTGGGCAGAGCGAAGAGGACCGGGAAAAATGGCGGAGACGAAAGCCCCGTACATTTTGCCGGAGCCGGAGGCACAGCGCGACCTGCCGAATCCGGGCGGCAATTCGACGGCGGGACAGGACTATCCGGTCACAAACTTGAAGCCCGGCGGCACGTACACGGTCGGGGACGGGGAGACGCTCTATGGGATCTGTTTTAAGCTTATGGCAATATCCGTCATCATGGACGATATCCTTGCGGTCAACCATCTGACCGATGAAAACCGCATTATCGCAGGGCAGAACGCATGGTGCTGCCGGATGTGTCCGGAGAATAGCAAAAATGATAATGCCAAAACCATCTAAAATAGTGTATAATCAAGATGGCAGTCTAGCTACAGGAGATAAAAAATGAGTGAGATGAACCCGATTGAACGGGAACAGAAAGAAAAAAGCAGCTGAGAGGGCGTGTGATCGACACCGCCACGCAGAACATGTTCCCCGCCGGGGCATAAGCCACGGGGAAAAATGAGGGAGAGGTGGCGGAGAAAGCCGAGCGCATT
>ENA-OQES01000549-OQES01000549.1-human-gut-metagenome-genome-assembly--contig:-NODE-549-length-15756-cov-3.641884_pt1 | contig 15756 bp, 20 predicted proteins | sample MGYA00242798_ERZ504641 | MGnify/ENA primary metagenome ERZ504641 (study PRJEB26092, sample SAMD00036327) | human gut metagenome | host: Homo sapiens | study: EMG produced TPA metagenomics assembly of... | reverse complement strand
CTGGGCGTGGTGGTGACATGCAGCAGGTAGGCGTCCGCGCCGGAAGCCGTCAGGCCTGCGACGAGGCTGTACTCAAACATGTAGGAGCTGCGGCGGGTATCTTTGCCGATGACGATGCGCGGCGTGGTGGCCTCGCCGTTGCGCTGGCGCAGCATACCGTAATACCAACCGAGGAAGCGGCCAACTTTGTAGGCATGGTCGGCGGTCAAAGTGACACCGGCCTCCCCACGGAAGCCGTCAGTACCAAAGTATTTTCCCATTGTATACACTCTTTCCTTTCGGATTGAACTTGACTGGATGGAAATAATCCTTTAATATCATAGCACATATCGCACATAAATGCAATGTTTTTACATGGCTTGCGAGGTGATTGCCTTCAAAAGACCGCGGCAGCCTTCCGCAACGTCCCGCCAGGTGGTCGAAAAATCACCTGTGTACCACGGGTCGGCCACGTCGCCGGGGCGGGCGGTGTAGTCGAGCAGACGGTGGATTTTGCCCGCCGGGTCGCCGCCGCAGATGCGGGTCATATTGCGGATGTTGGCGCTGTCCATCCCGATGAGCAGATCGTATTTGTCGTAGTCCGCCCGCGTCATCTGCCGCGCCGTGTGCGGCCCGCAGACCACGCCGTGCGCCGCCAACTCCCGCCGCGCGGGTGGGTAGACCGGGTTGCCGAGTTCCTCGGTGCTTGTCGCCGCAGAGTCAATGACGAACCGCTCCCCTGCCCCGGCCTTAGCGGCCATATCCTTCATCACAAACTCCGCCATCGGACTGCGGCAGATGTTGCCGTGGCAGACGAATAAAATCTTTTTCATAGCAAAAACCCATTTCCCTAAAAACTATCATTTACGGGTCAGTCTGGCATCCGGCTCAGTATAACACATTTTTCCCCACTTTGCAAAACGCGGAAAGACTGCTATAATGGGAGAAAACGCAAGGGGGCTTTGGAATGGAGCTGCAAAAGGGGCGGCCTGCGGACACGGCGGGCCAGGATTGGAAAAGGAGATCCGCACCTACGACCTGCTGGACCGGCTGGGTGTGGCATACGAGAGGGTCGACCACGCACCGGCTATGACAATGGAGGTCTGTCAGGAGATCGACCAGACGCTGCAGGCGGTCATCTGTAAGAATCTGTTCCTGTGTAATCGACAGGAAACAGCCTTTTATCTGCTGATGATCCCGGACACGAAGGTTTTTACCATACAAAGGATCTGTCTGCACAGATCGGCGCGGCGCGCCTGTCCTTTGCCAAGCCGGAATACATGGAGAAGTTTCTGGATATTACGCCCGGCTCGGTCAGCGTGCTGGGACTGATGAATGACACCGGGCACCGCGTGCAGCTGCTGATCGACGAGGATGTGCTGAACAGCGAGTTTGTGGGCTGTCACCCCTGCATCAACACGTCCAGCCTGCGGCTGCGGACAAAGGATTTAATTGAAAAAATCCTTCCCGCTGTGGAGCACGACTTTATCAGGGTGAAGCTGTGAATTTTACGGACTTCCGTGCGCAGAAACATTGACAAATGTCCGCTGTTTGATTATATTTTATAGTATATAAATAAAGGAAGAAGCCACCTGCCCGCCGTGGGCAGAACGGCTTACAAGGGAGATACATCATAATGGCAGAAGAAAAACGTAAACGCATTCTTTCGGGCATTCAGCCCACCGGCACGCCGACCCTGGGCAACTACATCGGCGCGGTGCGCAACTGGGCCCTCTTGCAGTCCGATTACGACTGCCTGTACATGGTGGCCGACCTGCACAGCCTGACCGTGCGCCAGGTGCCCGCAGACCTGCGCCGCCGCACCCGTGAGCTGGCCGCCCTGCTGCTGGCCGTAGGCATCGACCCGAAGGAGCACGTTCTGTTTGTACAGAGCCACGTGCCCGCGCACACCGAGCTTGCCTGGGTGCTGGCCTGCAACACGCAGTTTGGTGAGCTGTCGCGCATGACCCAGTTCAAGGATAAGAGCGCCAAGCACCCCGACAACGTCAACGGCGGCCTGTTCACCTACCCCGTGCTGATGGCAGCGGACATCCTCATCTACAATGCCGACCTCGTGCCCGTGGGGCAGGATCAGACCCAGCATCTGGAAATTGCCCGCGACATCGCAGGCCGCTTCAACGGCATTTACGGCGATACCTTCACCCTGCCCGAGGGCTACGTGCCCGCCGCGGGTGCCAAGATCATGTCGCTGGCCGAGCCGACCAAGAAGATGAGCAAGTCCGACACGAACATCAACAGCTTTATCCTGATGACCGATGACAAGGATGCCATCGTGCGCAAGTTCAAGCGCGCCGTGACCGACTCCGACGGCGTAGTCCGCTTTGACCGCGAGACGAAGCCCGGCGTGTCCAACCTGATGTGCATTTACAGCACCTTCACGGGCAAGTCCAACGACGAGATTGCTGCCGAGTTTGAGGGAAAGGGCTACGGTGACTTCAAATTGGCCGTGGCCGAGGTCACCGCCGACGCGCTGGCCCCCGTGCAGACTGAGTATGCCCGCATTCTGGCCGATAGGGCCTACGTGGACGAGGTCCTCAAGAGCGGTGCGGAGCGTGCCTCCCGCCTGGCCAACCGCACTGTCAGCAAGGTCTACCGCAAGGTTGGCCTTTTGCAGCTGGATAAATGACGCTGTGCCTTGACAAATCCGTTTTGAACCCGTATAATATATAAGTTAGTGCGGCTCCCCAGTTGGTGCCGCACATCTTTTACTATCCATTTTACGTTAGGAGACACTGCTATGGCTAAAGAAGTTGTCGTTACCCGAGAGGGTTATAATAAACTGGAGCAGGAGCTGGAAAACCTGCGCACCGTCAAGCGTAAGGAAGTTGCCGACAAGATCAAGGTCGCCCGCGGTTACGGCGACTTGAGCGAGAATGCCGAGTACGACGCCGCCAAGGAGGAGCAGGCTTCTGTGGAGGCCCGCATTGCCGACCTGGAGGCTACCCTGAAGCTGGCCCGTATCATGGATGAGAGCGAGCTGTCCAACGACACCGCCTCCATCGGTATGCACGTCAAGATCCTGGCCGAGGGCGACGACCTGGAGGACGCCGAGGAGTACGACCTGACCGGCTCCACCGAGGCTGACATGGATCTGAACCGCATCAGCGACGAGAGCCCCGTCGGCGCGGCTCTGATTGGCTGCAAGGTCGGCGACAGCGTTGATGTCACCCTGCCCAACGGCAACATCATCACGTACAAGCTGCTGGAAGTCAGCCGCTCGAAGTAATAATCCGCAATAAATTCTGAAGGGGCGGATGCTTGCATCGAACCCCTACAAGCAACCCATATCAACAGAATTAAAAATCACGAAAGGACGATCTCACATGGAGCAGAATAAGCCCCAGACCGAGCAGGAGCTGACCCAGCAGGCCGCTGTGCGCCGCCAGAAGCTGGCAGACCTGTGCGAAGCCGGTCATAACCCCTTTGAAATCACCAAATATGCGCAGGATGCGTACTCGGCCGACCTCAAAAATGAGTTTGCTGACCTTCCTGCCGAGGCTGAGACCGGAAAGATCGTCTCTCTGGCTGGCCGCATGATGTCCAAGCGCATCATGGGCAAAGCCAGCTTTGCCCATCTGCGCGACCAGAAGGGCGACATCCAGATTTTTGTCAAGCGCGACCTGCTGGGCGATGAAGCCTACGCCGCCTTTAAGAAGCTGGACATCGGTGACATCATCGGCGTCAAGGGCGAGGTGTTCCGCACGAAGATGGGCGAAATTTCTGTCCGCATCTCCGAGCTGACGCTGCTCTCCAAGAGTCTGCTGCCCCTGCCCGAGAAGTTCCACGGCCTGACGGACCGCGAGGCGCGTTACCGCCAGCGCTACGTTGACCTCATCATGAACCCCGAGGTCAAGGACACTTTTGTCAAGCGCAGCCTGATTTTTGAAGGAGATTCGCGCCTATCTGGACGAAAAGGGCTTCTTGGAGGTCGACACCCCCATCCTGACCCCGTTCGAGATCGGCGCGTCCGCCCGCCCCTTCTACACCCACCACAACACCCTGAACATGGACATGGTCCTGCGCATTGAGACTGAGCTGTACCTCAAGCGCCTGATCGTGGGCGGCATGGACCGCGTGTACGAGGTGGGCCGCATCTTCCGCAACGAGGGCATGGATCCCAAGCATAACCCCGAGTTCACGACCATCGAGCTGTACCAAGCATTCACCGACTTCCACGGCATGATGGATCTGGTCGAGGAGATGTACAAGCGCCTGGCCCTCAAGGTCTGCGGCAGCCTTGAGATCACCTACCAGGGCAAGCAGATTGATATGGGTCACTGGGAACGCCTGACGATGGTCGAGGCCGTCAAGAAGTATTCCGGCGTTGACTTCAACGACTGGAAAACCGACGAGGATGCCATCGCTGCCGCCAAGGAGCATCATGTAGAGCTGCCCGAGGTCCCGACAAAGGGCGCGATCCTGGCCGAGTTCTTCGACGCCTTTGTCGAGGATAAGCTCATCCAGCCCACCTTCATCTATGACTACCCCGTCGAGATCAGCCCGCTGGCCAAACGCAAGCCCACCGACCCGGCCTTCACCGAGCGCTTTGAGTATTTCATCGACTGCACCGAGTACGGCAACGCCTTCAGCGAGCTGAACGACCCCATCGACCAGAAGGGCCGCTTCGAGCGTCAGGTCGCCGAGCGCAAGGCCATTGAGCCAGACTGCAAGGCCCAGGTCGACTACGACTACGTCAACGCCCTTGAGTACGGCCTGCCCCCCACGGGCGGCCTCGGCTTCGGCGTGGATCGCCTCGTCATGCTGCTGACTGACAGCGCGTCGATTCGTGACGTGCTGCTGTTCCCCACGATGAAGCCTGTGGATTGAAATTTGACGTATAATCGCTATAAAATGGTGTAAAAATGCGAATTTCTGACACCATTACACCACTACTACACCAACTTTTCCTATTTTATATAAAGGAGCCTTACAAATAGTGGTGTAAAAACGCCCTGCAAATAGTCCTAAGCCCCAAGCCTGACCCGCTTGGGGGGCTTTTTGTATACGGTGAACTTGACAGTTTGGCAAAAAACCTCTACAATAAAATTAGGTGATAGGATGATTTTAGAGTTTCAGCGCTATGGGCGAAATAAAGAAACCACGGTTGACAGCAGTTATATCAGCGGTGGAGAGTACCGCCGTAAATTTGATAGTATTATAGACAACGCAGCCGTCAGCCGCATCCTGTACAGCAAGGCCAAAGAAATGCTGCTGCACCGCAGCGGCACGTTGTTTGAAGATATGTACTGGTTCGATGGTGCAAGCGGTGCTGTCCTTGCCAGCGTCTTAGACGAGACAGCCGAAGAACAAATCGGCTACACAACGGCTGTTGCCCGCGCCATTGATGGCGTTGTAAACCTGATTGCAATGCACACGCATCCGAACAGTATGCCGCCGAGCATTGCAGATTTCAATTCGGCCTTCCGGCATAAATACGCTGTGAGCATCGTAATTTGTCACGATGGTTCGGTCTATATTTACGCATCCGCACAGGAAGTCCCAGAATATTTGTACAAATTGTATGTAGAAAATTTCTCCGAATCGGTATACTGATAAAGAGGCACAGTTAGCTGCCTTAGATAAAATTAAGCAATCCTACGACATTGATTACTGTGAGGTGAGATGATATGAAAGAGTATTATGAAGATGACCGCTGCATTATCCCTGAAGAAATCAAGAAAATGAGCAACGAGGAACTCCAGAAGAAGATTGCGCAATTTGAGCAGGCCGGAAAGACACATAAGGCCGCGCAAATACCGTATCGTCCGACCCGTGTAACACTACCGTATCATTTGGCATAATATAATACAAGCGGCTGCCCTTTCGTGGGGTAGCCCTTTTTTATTTGAAGTAGAAGTTCTTTTTTGAGGCGTATAGAGCCATCATCACAGATAACAAAAAGCTCCTGCCCCAAATGCGCAAGGTCTGCGGGTTTAATGATAGGCTTCGGCTTAATATCATTATCACTATTTACAAGTGAACGCTTGTCCCCTATCATCTTTGAAAAATATTCCTGCGTTTCAGTATCTTTGCATCCCAAAAGCACGGTAAATTTGAAATTTCCAAGCATGGCCTTTCGTTCGTCTTTCCCATAAATAATATCCAAATCCGCAAGGGATTGAGTCAGAACCATTATGCGTATATGCCGCTTGCGGAGTTTGCGCAATGCTTCGGTAATTTGCAATTTCCCAAAAGATGCAAATTCGTCCAGACAGAACAGGATCATTTGCTTATGCTCTGGCGGGCGTGAAGAAAAATACTCCATTGACTGTGCGGTTATTATACGCATCAAGTCACCGTAGATTTTCAACTTCTCGTCAGGCAGATAGACATAAATGCTTTTGGTTTCAAGGGCTGCGGGGCTGATGGATTTCTCATAACTGGCGGGTTTTCTAAGTGCATTTTTAATTTTGGGATTCACTGCAAAGAGCTTCAAAGCATCATCCGCAGATTGCTTGCAGCCAGCGGTATTTTGTTCGCTGGCTCCTGCAAAGCTGCTTATGTACATATTGGCGGTTGCGTTCTGCTGCTTGGCTATATCATTTAAAAGAGAGCGCCAGTCATGCGACAGGAAGTGTTCGCAGATGGCAATAAAGTCCCATCCCATGCCGTAGTAGCAGATCAGTGCTGCGGTTATCATCTTCCTGCCGTTCGTTGTAAAGAAAACGCCAGCTTCGCTATCGTTCGCCTTATCAGGTAGTAGCAAGTAGGCAAGCTGTTCCAAACGCTCTAAGCGCTCTGTCTCGTCTGTTACAGTGTCGATTGATGCGAACACGTCATACGGGATGCAGTTATCGCTTGTGGGGTCGAAGACGATTTTGTTGGGGGTGTCCACATTGGCAGATATATCGCCGGATATATCCACGACCAATGCTGTGCCTTGCCAACTGCGCAGCGTGGGAATAAGTAATGCACTGGTTTTGCCTGTTCCAGATGGCCCCATAACAACTATGTGTCCCTCGTCCTGTTCTGGGGAATACGCGGTCAGACCAAACCTCTTACCAAAGACAATACCATTTGCCAGATTGGAGCATTGGTATTTGATGTCTTTGTGTTCAAACGGGTTTGTAAATGTATGGCTTATCTGTCCCCGAACATATACCAGCAGCAACAGAACAGCCAGCATAATAATTATTATACCGTACAAATAGCAGTTTACAAGTAGTATGAAGTCACCCATAGCCGCACCTCAAAAATGAAGTTCCGGCCCGGAAGACTCACCAAAGTACAGTGCAGGGCGTTCTTCCTGCTGATATTCTTCCTCACGCGCTGCTTTTAGTTGAGCAACAGTGCGGTTTCCGCCCTGTGCGCGGGTAACGCCTGTCATAACATGAGCGTCTTCCAGCCCGTTTGCATTGAGGTACTTTTGCAAGTCGGGATGAAAATTGCGCAGTTCACGGCGGTCTAAGACCTCGTTCGCGCACACTTTGTACCCTTCATCGTGCTTTTTATCTTCCACAACAGGGATGAAACAGAAGTGCAAGTGCGGTTGACCGCCCTCGTCATCATGGACGATAGCTTGAATGACATTTTCCTCACCATAGCGGTCTGCAAGAAAGTCGTAGGTTGCGCAGAAAAAGTCATCATACCGTTCTGGTGCTAAGTCTTGCGGAGCAGTCACTATCCAGCCAGCCATTACTTTAACGTCATCCCGACCATATACATAGAGCTGGCTCAAGCGCTCTTTGTAATAGTCGTATTCACTTATGTCCCTGTCGGGGGACAGAACATAGTCCTGTCCCTGCCGAGACGGGTCGATATCCGGGTTCCCGGAGTGTTCAATTTCTCGCCGATTGTGGCGAAGTTGGTTGCGGACTGCGCCCGCAGTAAACTTCTTCACGCACGCCATCATAATCTCACCTTCCTACTTTACGGGGACGATGCCCCATCCGCTTACGCCTTAAAATGTGCTGCATAAGTAGGCAGCGCATTTAGGCTCCATCTGCTGCGTCATACAAGGTATGGCAGCTTCTGCGGAAGCTCCCACCGCCCTTGCGGGCTTACCTTGCCAAAGGGCGTGACCCTCTGGACTCCCACTGCCGACAAGCTCGCTTGCCGTCAGCCGGGGGCTGCGGGCCCCCAACGGAACGCCTTGTGGCCGTTCCTGCCCCTATAAGAGCGGCGGCGCGATGTTCTGCACATTTAGCGCAGTTCATTCACGCCGCCCTTTGCATCGACCTACGCCTTACTAACGCAAAGGCGATTGGTCTTATTCGCTGCGGTTCGTTCCGCCACTCCATTGAGCCAGTGCGTCACGCTCTATGTCGCTTAAAAAGGAAATTCCGTCAAACCAATCGAACGGCTTACACGGTTCGCACCGATAGGCGAGCGTTGCCAGTACGTCATAGGTTGCCGCTTTGCCCCAAAGGGCATTCCAATGTGCAAAAATCTCGTCTACCAAATGTGAGCCATCCATTTTGCCGAAGCCGTCCATCGGTGCCTTTTTACCGATGGTGCTGTAGATCATTGCGGAAGGTTCCCACAGGGCATCTCCCTCAACTATAGTGCAATTTTTTGTACTCTCGTCAAAATAGTAATGTGCGAAAAAATGCCCTGCAAATGCTCGGCGTTTCTGGCGGGGCGGGAACTTAGCACACGGATTCCACGAGACATGGATTGCTTGATTACCCATGCGTCAAGTTTCCCATCCGTGTGAGACTGAAGCAGAAAAGCGGCTTCTGTTCGGAAGGGGTCTGTCACAGGGTACAATTCATTTTTGATTGCCATGTTGATAAACTCCCCAATTTTAAGACCGTAAAGTTTGGTGACTTTTTCGATGAGTGCGTCACTTTCACGGTCAGACTTAAAAAAACGTTTCATTAGTGTACTCCTTTGTGTACGGGATGTAATTCTTCTCTATATAGTATTATACAATATGTAATGCATAAAGTCAATATATACAGATTGTATTATTTCTATATTTCGATATTCTTCGCTGTGTTGCGAACCGTTGATACCGTTGATAATCGTTGATATGGTCGCAACAATTAGAATTTTAAGAGGTATTGTCGCTGCGGCGGGAACGAGGGATTGCTCCAACCGCTCAAATCATCATATACGCCCTCTTACCTTAGTCAACGAACTTTCGCGGCATAAATGCTTTGCAATTATTCCACGGTTTCATTGACACGGTGCGAGGGCGTTATTCTTTCTTTTCGCCGGTTGGGGCAATGCAAAGCACCCCACGGGGTTAAAAGTAAACTTTTAAAGACGAAAGGACAGAAAACGTATGAAACAGACCATTAAAACAAGCCGCGTAGCCGGACAGTTGGAAAAGATGTTCCGCCTTTTAAACAATCACTTTTACGGCGGGCAGTTGCCGGAAGTAGTTATAAGTTTAAAAAAGACCGTTGGTGCTTACGGACACTTTACGTGCGGCAAGGTCTGGCAAGCGGGAGACGAACGGCGCTATGAAATCAATATTAGCAGCGCAACATTGAATCGCCCTATAGAGCAGACCTGTAGCACCTTACTCCATGAGATGGCACACTTAGCTTGTGCTGTTGGGTATGGCAACACGGAGAAGGACGAAAACGGGAACCCGCTCCCCATCAAAGATACGAGCGGTTCCGGCAATACATACCACAACAAGCGGTTTAAGGCAATGGCAGAAGCCCACGGCTTAGAGATCGAGAAGCACCCCAAATATGGCTGGACTATCACAAGCCCCAACTTAGAACTGCTGGATTTCATCGCCGCGCAAGGTTGGCAAGACCTGCAAATGGTCGAGGGCGTGAACCTTCTGGATATTTTGGGGACACTCCCCAAAGGCGGCGCAGGGACAGCAACCAGAACAAAAAAGCCCACCAGCACCCGCAAATATATCTGCCCTAAGTGCCAAAACAGTTGCAGAGCTACCAAGGCAATCAACATAATCTGCGGGGACTGTATGGAAAAGATGGTTGTAGCAGAATAAACCATCAGACAGAGATTAAGGTCGAGTGAGAGTAGACCACATTTTTATATGTACACTTTTAAAGAGGTAACTACTATGTGCTATGATTTTTATTCCTGCCCGTTTGAGCCGGATGTTTGCTATCCCGGATGTGGAACGCATGACGAGTGCCGCGCTTGCAGTTGGTGCAAAGTGGCTTGTGCCGAAGATAACAACAGCCATCAACGGTTATCAACGGTATCAACGGATGCAGACACAGCGGTTAAATAAACGCGCCCCCTCATTCAAATCCGAATGAGGGGGCTTTCTGTGGGGGTTAATTGGAGCCGCTTTCGCGGAGTTCTCTTTTATACTTGTAATAAGTGTTTCGAGCTATTCCTATCAGTTTAATGCACTCGGTATCAGAAAGTGTTCCGTCAAAATCCTTGCTGTACCTTCTGATTTGCTCTTTACATGGAGCAGCTTTCTTTACTGTCAGCTTGCGCCCCGCCGTCTGGCCGATTTGCTTTCCGTTCAATTTGGCGGTAAGCATCCCTTCCTTTGTGCGCTGGTGGAGATCATCGACTTCCTTCTGTGCCTGTCCGAACGCAAGCCGGATTTGCTCTTTTGCCAACGCAACGGTGTACTGGTTCAGCGCATCTATGACGGCAGAAACAAAGCTGTCCGTGGCGGCGCTCCCGGTTTCCAGCCGCGTGCTGATTTGCCGCTGGATGGTCTGGCGATAAGTTTCAGTGTCGATGTGCGGTTCTTTTAAAAAGTGTAGTTTAATTTGGCGGTCAAATAGTTCCTCGTAAAGTTGACAGCCCTCGTCAGCATTGCGGCTCATACGGGAAACACTGTCGAACACGATGGTATCTCCCGGCTCCACGATACGCAGGAGCTTGTCTAATTCTTTGCGGCCTTGGTACTTCGTCCCCGTGTAGACTTCCTGCACGATATGCGCGTTAGGGCATGCAGCTCGGATGTTCCGCACTTGTCTGTCAATGTTCTGCGCCGGAGTGGAAATCCGGCAGTACCCATAGGTTTGCATTTTGTATCACCTCTAAGGAGCGTTATATTTGATACTTCTACTGTACCCACTTTGTCATAAAAATGCAAGCACTTTTGATATTATCTGGTGACAGCCTAATTTTGATACTGACGATTTGCTTACAGTGCTTGTATAGAAGGTGTCTGCGACGCTTCGGACGCGCCTAACAGGGTCAATCATGCGCAATGCGTCCGCCTTCGCGGACTTACGATTAAGGAATCTTTTTAATAGACTTTTGGGACGGTTCGATATATAATAAAATATATATACATATCGGGGGGACTAATATGGCTCGTGGATGTTCGTTTTTGCATTTGCCCCAAAATGATGCTACCGTTACTGTTGAAGTAGAGGATAACACCCATAACAAAATCTCATATTCCGCAAAATTGGGAAACGAGCTTGGACTCACCCCCTGCGGATACCGTGTCTATCATGCGGAGTTTAAAGATAGTACCGAGGAAGAAGGCGAATACAAGGTCGCTAAGGATAAATCGGTGTGTCCCTATTGCCAAAGAGTCCGAAATAATGCGTCAACAAAAAATATTATCTATGAAAAGAATGAGAGTGAGCTTTCCCACTGCCGCACAATAAGCGGTGAATATACAGGAATGCGCCGCTATGTCCCGGCAAAACTCCAAATTGAACTCTATAAAAATAAGTGCGGATATTGTAATAAGCCTTATCGGGACACACTAAGCGATCTCCGTGAAGGCAATAAGCATTATACACCAGCCTTGGAAAAGTATATAAGGGAAGTATCTGTTCAATCTGACTTGACCGAACTTGCTAATAAGTTTTCTGTTAGTAAGAAAGAAGTTTTTGCATGGTACAAAGAACAAGTCGAGTACAGGGATAGCAAATCTCGGAAGGTTCCACAGCCTAAAAGCCTTGGATTATACACTCTGACTTTTAATGATACGGCAACAGATAGCGCAGGAAAAAATGATAAATGCGGGGAAAAATGGCGGCGTACTGCCTGTGTGTTGATGAAGAAAACCAGACCTTTATCGGATTTTTACCCGTGGCATGATGCAGCTAAAAAGAAAGCGTTTTTTAAATAGCATACCCAATATAGCAAAAGTTTCTACAGTATTCATATATTTGGACGATATTGCTGCAAAAGAGTGCAAAAAAATTCTTCCCCTCTACGACAAAAGTTGTCGTGGAACGGTGTGATGTTCTAAACCATGTGCGTGAAGCTACCGACCAAGTTCTTGAAGATGAACGTAAGACCAACCCAGACATAGGGCAGCTATTGCTATCACTCAAGAGCGATCTGCTCTATGGCGGTGCAGAAGCATGGAAACAAAATGCAGAGCAGATGCAGGATTGCTATAATGCTTGCCCTGCTCTCGAAAAAAGTACAGTTTCTTTATAGTGACATCTTATCCATGTACGATAGCATGGATATTAAAGATGCAGAAGACGAATTTGATAACTGGGTGGCAGAGAGCAAAGATGATCTGCTACCGATGAAGGCACTTCAACCACAGTTAGAAGCATACCGCAAAGAAATTCTTGGCTTCATTCCCCTTCGAGGTCAGTTGAAAACTATCTCAAAAACGCGTAAAGAGTATGAGGAACTTCTTGAATTTGTACCTTATGCAATAACTAATCTCAATCGTAACGGCAAAGAGGGCGCTTATGCTGCGCGGACTGCGGGCTGGGATTACCTGTACGGCCATGTTATGTATGGTGTTATGGATAGGGTTAATAATCGCCGCATTCAAGAGCATCAAGACAAACAGAATGCAGCAGCCGAATCAAAATTCACACACAATTTTGGTATGGCAGAAGCACTAGTCTCTACAATCAACAAGACCATCAACACAGTCCGGCACGGTACTACTCCGACGCCAGAGCTTATCACTTACAGCAATTTTTCCATTCCCCTCAAGGAATTTTATGACGCATTGGTAATGATGCACGAGCTTATGATCCAAGAGAAATCCCAGAAGATACTTTCGTTCGTGACGACCCCGAAGAACCCCCTACATCAACAAAAACAGAGGTTACACCGATGGACGGATTTGACAAAATCCTTGCGCAGCTTCGCGCTGCCAGCACCAGCAAAAGCAACCAAGGCACAATGATGGAGCGCCTTATCAAGCAGTTCCTTCTTGTCAGCCCGCTTTATAGCCGCGTCTATGATAAGGTCTGGCTGTGGACGGAGTTCCCGTATAACAGCAATCAGCACGATTTGGGCATTGATCTCGTTGCGCATATCCGTGGAGAGGACGATGGCTACTGTGCTGTACAAGTCAAGTTCTATGACGAAACCCATGCCGTGCAGAAGGCTGATGTAGACACCTTCCTGTCTGCATCTGGCAAGCCCTTCTATATTGGCGGCGTTCCTGTCTACTTCCAGCAGCGCTTGATTGTCTCTACTACGGACAAATGGAGCGGCACGGCAGAAAATACCATTATCGGGCAGCGCCCGCCTGTGAACCGCATCCGCTTAAAGGATTTGCGAGACTCCGGCATTGATTGGGACAGCTTCACGCTGGACTCTATCGAGAGCATGAAGCAAGCCCCCAAGAAGCAGCCACGCCCGCACCAGCGCGAAGCCATTAAAAGTGTACTTTCAGGCTTTGCAGAGCATGACCGTGGCAAGCTGATTATGGCTTGCGGCACGGGCAAGACCCTAACCGGCCTAAAGATCGCCGAAGGGCTGACGCAGGGCAAGGGCAATGTATTGGTGCTGGTTCCTTCTATCAGCTTGCTCAATCAGACCCTTTCCGAATGGGCGGCACAGTGCGCTTATCCGTATACCGTATATGGCATTTGCAGCGACCCCAAGGCAAGCAAAATCACAGAAGACGAAATCATTGATACAATGGTTCCGGCAACCACAGATGTGGATACCCTTATCCGGCAGTTCGCAGACTGCGACAGCAATACCTTACAGCTTTTCTTCTCGACCTACCAGAGCATCAATGTTGTGCATGATTTCCAGCAGAAGACGGGTGTAGCATTTGACCTTGTTATCTGCGATGAAGCCCACCGTACAACAGGCGTAACCCTTGCTGGCGAGGATGACAGTAACTTTGTTCGCGTCCACGATAACGAATATATCAACGCGGCAAAACGCCTATACATGACCGCAACTCCGCGTATTTACGGAGATGACAGCAAAAAGAAGGCTATGGATAATAGTGTCCTTCTTTGCTCGATGGATGATGAATCCATCTATGGCCCGGAGTTCTACCGCCTTAGCTTCTCTGAGGCTGTCTCGCAGGGATTGCTTTCCGATTATAAAGTCATTGTTCTGGCAGTAGATGAGGAATTTGTTAGCCGCTCCCTGCAAAAGCAGTTGACAGATGCCAACAATGAATTGACGCTCGATGATGCTGTCAAGATTGTGGGCTGTATGAATGGCCTTGCTAAGAAGACCCATTTCCCCGGTGAGGAAGACTATTTTTCCAACGACCCGCAGCCGATGCGCCGTGCCGTTGCCTTTACTCAGACTATTGACCAGAGCAAAAAGTTTGTGGCAATGTTCGAGGAAATTCAAGCTCTTTACAAAATCAACACTAGTGATGGAAACAGCCAAACCGTTGAATTAAAGCACGTTGACGGCAAAACCAACGCCCTTGAACGCAAGAACCGCATCGACTGGTTGAAGCGGGATGCAGGGGAAGACACCTGCCGTGTCCTTTCCAACGCTCGCTGTCTGTCGGAAGGTGTGGACGTTCCAGCGTTGGATGCGGTTATGTTCCTTAGCCCGCGCAGTTCTATTGTGGACATTATCCAGTCTGTAGGCCGTGTCATGCGCAAGAGTGAAGGCAAGAAGTATGGCTATATTATTCTGCCGATTGGTATTCCTGCTGGCGTGGAGCCAGAAGCAGCGCTTACAAAAAATCAAAAGTATGAAGTTGTATGGAACGTATTGCAGGCTCTCCGTGCGCATGATGACCGTTTCAATAACACCATCAACCGTATCGAACTGAACAAGAATAAGCCAGATAATATTTCTATTATTGGCGTTACGGGCTTTGATGAAGACGTCAACACCAACAGCATCAATGGCAATAGTGACAGCTATAACGGTTCCCAGCTTGCTTTTGATTTGACAGAGTTGAACCAGTGGAAGAATAACATCTATGCAAAAATCGTAAAGAAGTGTGGAAGCCGTCAGTATTGGGAGACATGGGCAAAGGATATTGCAGAGATCGCCGCCCGTCATATTACAGAAATTAAGGTACTGATTGAGCAGCCGGAGATTGCGCCAAAGTTTGAAGCCTTCCTTGATGGGCTGCGCCACAACTTGAATCCCAGCATTGGCAAAGAAGATGCGATAGAGATGCTGGCGGAGCATCTTATCACGAAGCCCGTCTTTGACGCGCTCTTTGAAAATTACAGCTTCTTGCAGAGCAATCCCGTGTCCCAAATTATGCAGAATATGCTGGATGTGCTGCATGACAACGCCCTTGAAAAAGAGCAGGAAACCCTTGATAAATTCTACGCCAGTGTGCAGGAACGCGCCAAGGGCATCGACAATGCCGAAGGCAAGCAGAAAATAATCATCGAGCTGTACGAACAGGTTTTTTAAAAATGCACTTCCTAAAACAGACGGAGCGGTTGGGCATCGTCTATACCCCTGTAGAAGTCGTTGACTTTATTATCCAGTCGGTAGAGTATGTGATGCAACAGCGCTTTGGGCATAGTATAAGCGATATCGGGGGTTCATATCCTTGACCCATTTACCGGGACAGGAACCTTTATTGTCCGTTTGCTGCGCAGCGGCATTATCAAGCCGGAAAACCTGCTGTATAAGTACACGAGTGAAATCCATTGCAACGAAATTGTCTTGTTGGCTTACTACATT
>ENA-OQES01000548-OQES01000548.1-human-gut-metagenome-genome-assembly--contig:-NODE-548-length-15784-cov-2.515233_pt1 | contig 15784 bp, 21 predicted proteins | sample MGYA00242798_ERZ504641 | MGnify/ENA primary metagenome ERZ504641 (study PRJEB26092, sample SAMD00036327) | human gut metagenome | host: Homo sapiens | study: EMG produced TPA metagenomics assembly of... | reverse complement strand
AGGTAGGCTTCGAGCTTCGACAGCCTTATCCCGGACCTCTCTTTCAAGAACTCCAACAGGGACATCCGTTCAGACATCTTGCCGGAACTCGTTCTATGTTTCTGTTTCTTCATTTCAATAATCTGTTTGGTGAATACTGTTGTTTGTCGCCAGCTCCATTATACAAAAGGAACGGCATGATACAGGTGATACTTAATAGTAGTATATGATGAGCATTTCTGTGTCTTCGAGGAGCATCTTGCGGTCAGCCTTGTTCTTCCACAGCGATATGACTATGCGCGAGGGATAGAACAGTGATGCCAGAAGGACAAAGGAGATGGTGACAGCAAGCGTGAACAGATGAGGAGTGAAGACAAACACCACTGCCGCCAACGCGGCGATGCAGAAGGGTGTCCGCTCCTCGTGCAGACGCTGTAGCCACCTCTCCACATCCATAAAGACAAAGAATATGGCAAACGCTATGGTGGAAGCCACTACGCCTATGTCGTTATAGTGTACACAGAGGTAGAGGAAGTGGAACACGTACAGCAGGATGAGCAGCATCAACCGGTAGAGCTTCCTTGCTGTCACAAGCGCGGTCATGCGCAGATAGAACCGTGTCATAAACTGTCTGCGGCTTCTGTGCAGAATCATCGTCACAAAGAAGAACGCTGACATCAGGATGAGAAACAGTATCTTACTTGTCATAATATGTATAGCATGTGAATAATGGAAGTGGACTCAGGTCGGGCTGGACGACACCGTGTGTGGCAGTGGATATGATACGCTCCACATCCTCCAGTGTCAGTTCTCCCTTGATTATTCTCTGACGGAAAGCTCCGTCGGTTGTCCGAAGGCTCTTGATAGCCTGTTCCAAGTCGTACTCGGCTATCTGCCACACTTGCCCTCTCGTGTAGGGGAAATGATGGTGGATGGCCTTGACCACAAGCACACGGCTGAGGATGTCGGTCATTCTGCCGTTCCTGACTATCGTGTGGTTGCGGACAGTGGCGATGCTCTCAATCTCCAGCCATGTGCGGTGACGGTCGAGAAGATGGATAATCTTCATGTAAAGCGTTTCCTTCATCAGATGGTCGGGAGCTTGTGGCATGACTTTGGCCTTTGTTGTGGACAACAGAATGGAGCGTTGTTGCGGTAGAACAGGACTGTCATCTGGCAAATGTAACTTTCAAATGAAGTCGAGCAGGACTTCCTCCTTGGGCTTCATGTATTTGAAGAACCCGTTCTTGCAATGCAGACTGAGGTCGAGGCATACATCTGCCGACATGTGCTCCAGCGAGTCATAGATGGTCACTTTTATCTGGCTGACCATGCCACGCTCATCTGTGGAGCCGTTGACCTTGAACATCCGTCCGAAAGAAGGGTTGGAATAGGCACAGCAGCTGTGTCCGAACTCCGTATGACGGCTTGGAATGTGGTGATAGAGGATTATCATTTCCATCTCGTCTTCGAGCATATCCATCACCTCCTCTATCGTGAAAGGGGTGTTCAACTGGAAAGTAAGAAGCACGTAATCGTCATACTTGACAGGCTTCTCCATCTTGCGCTTGTCCAGCAGTTCTGGCAACTGCAAAGGCACGACGGCAAGGAAATCATCGCAAAACTGTTCTAACATAATCGTATTCTCTGTTTGGGGTGTTTATAATCTTGTGACATAAATCTTCATCATGAGCATGGGCATATCCGACAGGCGTTGCTTGTCGAGGTGCAGTTTCTTGGCCAGACCGTCCATCTCCTTGGGGAGCGCATCGGCTATTTTGTAGAGGTCTGCCTTGTCCTTGTCGGAGAGCACGCTCACGGAAAGGTCATCCATCGTCATGAACGGCTGCATCATCATCAGGAGGTAGGCGTGCATGGTGTGCTCGTCCTTTACCCTGCCACTATTCAGATCCTCGATAGCCGCTTGTGCGTTGCGCAGCAGACGGTGGTTGGTGCGCATGGAGAGGTATATCATTGCATCCTTGTGGGACAAATCCTTGCGGTCGGCGGCACGGAGTATCTCCCGACAGCAGTGTTCGGTGTTTCGTCTGATGTCACCGATGTCATCGTCAGCAAAATCCGGCAGGTATTGCAGGAAGGATTTGAAATACAAATGCTCTTCCTTGATGAAAGCGAGCAGGTCTTCCTTGCCGTGAATGCCTTGCTTGGCGGATTTTTGCAGGAACAGCAGGTAACGCTTCAGTACCGCCTGTTTACCACCTTTATTATATATAGGCAGGCTATCCAAGGAAGCGAAGAACGGCTGTGCTTCCTTCACGGCTTGCTGTAGTTCCTCATCACCAACATGGGAAGAGGTCTGTTCTCTGAGATAGAGCAGGTCGTGAAAGGTGCGTTGCTTAGACATCGCCATACGGCACAGCTCGATGTGGATGGAGTCGTTCAACTCATGATATACCGTGAACGGGTATGAGTGGGCTTTCCTGACAGTGTCACGTGAGATGCACGATGTCACGGAATCGTCCAACACGCGCCATTCGTTGACAATCTTAACTAATGTCTGAATTGAGACCTTGCCGTTCTGTCGAAGAGTGGTCAGAAAGCCATGATACTCTCTGATGGCTTCATCACTTGAATGGAACGATTTCGTGCCGTTTCCGTCTGAACATGCTGTCAGTATGACTACGGCAAACACAGTGGCAATACAAATGGCAAGTCTGATACAGCCATGCGAGTTTGATTTTGCATTTCGCAATAATCGCCTCATGCAATGGAGGATGATTTGTCCTCCGAAAAGTTGGGTTTCATATTTCATTATTGTCATTATTTTGAGTCTGATTTTGAAATTGACGGTGCAAAGTTAATGCGTTTCAGCGATATATTTGCAAGAATGACAGTAAGTTTAATCTTATTTGTGCATCATACTTGCGAGTATGATTTTCAATGAAATCAAGTGAAAAGAAAATGGCAAATTATCGTGTTAAGTATGATTTTTCGTCCAAGTATGATTGTTTCTCGGGAAAATTAGTTGTACCTTTGCAATCTTGATTTCATTTAATAGCGTACAACAGTATGGCAAAAGTAGGTTACATCTTTATCGCCACCAATGGCGAAGAGTATGCAGAAGACAAGGCTTGGATGCAGCAATACGGCTGTGTTCAGGTGATAGAGGAACTGTCCGAACACGAGAGGCTGCGCCCGATGTGGAAGCAGCTCATATCGAGTCTGGAGCGCGGCGACGAGCTGGTGGTGTCGAGGTTCAGTAACGCACTGCGTGGCACCCGTGAACTGGCTACATTCATAGAATACTGCCGTGTGAAGGTGGTTCGCATCATCTCCATCCAAGACCGCATCGATACGTTTGACGAACTTTCCCGACACAAGCCCTCACAGGTCATCCGTATGTTCGGGTCACTCTCTGAGGAGTGTGCCGTGCTGCGCAAGGCATCGGCACACATCATCCATCTGCAACAGAATATCCGGCCGCCCAAGAAGTCGGAAAGGGCACTGTCGAAACTGGAGCGTGAGAAGAATATCGTGAACATGTACAACGAGGGGCACAGCATAGATGACATCTTTGCCATCAGCGGCTTCACAAGCCGAAGTTCCGTGTTCCGCATACTCAACAAGCATGGTGTGACGCTGAACCGTGGACCTCATAGTGGACCGCTGAAGAAAAGGAATAAAGAATAAACAAAAAAGCAGATACAATGAATAAGACATTCAACATCTACTGATGATGAAAGCACCCACATGGTGCATGACGGTCATCCCTACATGCTTTTGGGATGTACAAGTATAGCATACACACAAATCCGCATGGCAAAAGATGCCATAAAGATATTAAGAAGAAGCACGGCTATAGTGATGAGCTGAAATGGACAAATGTCCACGAGGCCACGTATAAAGTCTATGCAGAGCTTATAGACTGGTTCTTTATGAATGACATGGAATTTAGGGCTGTGGTTGTTGACAAGAGTCAGATTGACGAGAAACGAGAAGACTATACGTTTAATGATTTCTACTTTCGCATGTACTACCAATTGCTGCATCACAAGATGGACATGGATTATACATATAACATATATATGGATATCAAGGACACATGCAGTAGCGATAAGCTGGAGAGGCTCAGAAAAATAATGGAATACAACTCTTCCATTGGCAGGTTTCAGTTTATACGTTCACACGAAAGTGTCTTCATCCAATTGGCAGATGTTCTAATGGGAGCCATCAACTACAACCTTAGATATGAAAAGGGAGAAGTTGAAGGAAGGGTGAGAGCCAAATGAAGCTGATTGAAAAGATAAAAAAATCACAGTAATATCAGTCTCAACACCACAACTCCCAAATTTAGAAAGAAGTTTAATTTGTTTTTTATCGCACTGAAATAGCCAATGAGCAGTTTGAATATTATCAAGAAATACCCTGAGCTGCTGGAACTGGCATATCTCAGTGAACGAGAAAGAGAGCATGATCTTCATGCAATATTCAAGCGTGATATAGAAGATAACTGTCAATTCTCATTCAGAGGGTGGCGCATCTATCCTATAAAGACAGATGGCGAGATTGACATGGCAAGATTGTTCAAGCATCTTACCTGTGAAGAAATCATGGTTGAGAACGAAGACGGTACGACTTATCCAAAGCGAGTATTCGAGATGGCTCGTTCACAAAGGCTTCATTGGATAAATCACCATGTGAGAGAATTGACACCAGACAATCTGGATGTATTTACCATAGAAGAGAGGGACGGCAAAAAGCGTAAGGTCAAGAAAACATACATCTATGATAAAGTGGAAAAGTATGTTATTGTCTTGGAACAACAACGTAGCAACGGATTCTATCTGTTGACAGCATACCATCTTAACAAAGAGTATGGACTAAAGGCTTTGGAAAAGAAGATGAAAAAGAGATTGCAGACACCACTATAAAACGCAAGACCCGAATTGCATCAAAGGCAACCGGGTCTCGAAACTCCTTCTATCTATAGATGAGCGCTGCAAAGGTACGAATATTCTTTGAAATAACGAAAGTTTTTCATTGAATTCTTCTCGATTTTAACATTTGCAGGGCAGTATTGTAAGATAACAGGAAAGAAAATAGCATAATTTTACAGAAAATCGTAATGGAAACATTCAAAGACGTTATATCAAGTGACCAACTTGTCTTGGTCGATTTCTTCGCCACCTGGTGCCAGCCATGCAAGATGATGCACCCCATCCTTGAGCAGGTGAAGGAAGTGTTGGGTGACAGAATCCGCATCATCAAGGTAGATGTGGACAAGTATGGGGTGACTGCAAGTCAGTATGGCATACAGTCTGTGCCCACATTGATGCTGTTCAGACGCGGCGAAGTGTTGTGGAGGACGAGCGGTGTGATGCAGAAATCAGAGTTGCTGGCAACGATTGACCCGGTTTTAAGATAAAAGGCAGAAATGTCAAAATCTAAATTAAAGTCTGTCCTCATGTCCATGGACAAGAGTGAAATAATCAAAAATGGTATTGGAACTTTATTCTGCACGGAAAGAGGCAAAGGAATATCTTGACTTCTATGCAGAGCCGAATGAGGGCCAGAAGCTGGAAGAGTATAAGCACATCATACGGGAAGAGTTCTATCCGAGCAGAAACAGAGAGCCAAAGACACGCTTCTCAGTGTGCCGCAAGGCATTGTCCGACTTCAAGAAACTGAAGCCTTCGGAAGATTCAGTCGCAGAATTGATGGTGTTCTATATGGAGAATGCCTGTCAGTTCACTTATGACTATGGAGACATGTGGGAGCAATTCTATGATTCTGTTGAGAGTAATTTCGACAAGACATTGCGCCACATCGTGCTTTATGACCTTTGGGACAAGTATGATTCCCGAATCAAGCAATGCCTTCGTTGGGCAAGCCCTTGTGGATGGGGATTTCCTGACGCACTGAATGATATGTATGAGGAAATGAAGGCGCAAAATGAGGAACTCCGAAAGAAATACAGGAATTTCAAGATGCCCATCAACGCTGATTATTAAACGAATATACTCAAATGGGGAAACCAAAGAAAAAACCATAAGAAAGCGAAACAACTGCCCTTAAGCAAAGAAGAGCAGATTTTTCAAGCGGCAAGAGACCTTGCAGCTGAAATTGGCATATCCTATTCTGAGGCATTAGGGTTTACTTTGGGCATAAAGGACGTAACGTATGGTTGGGAAGAAGACTATACGGAAGAAGAGTTTCAGGCACTGATTGACCACGCTGTGGGAGACACTGATTATGAGCACACCCTCTATTGAATCATCTACACGAGAGGAACGTTTGGATTACGTTCTGAATGAATGGAGATGTCTGCACAACTGTGAACTGTGCGGTAAGTGCCATATTCTGAAAGGCAGAAGCGAAGAAATACTCTATGCAGACTATATAGACGGCAAGCGGTCATATATGGATATAACATTAGAAATCAGAAGCAACAGATAATGATGTCACAGAAATACATATATCCATCGTTGTTCCAAGAGGAAGAGCCGCAAGAAAGCGTTCCTGGTGATAAGAAAGAGTATGACCTGACGAATCTCTTTGAGAGATTGGCAAAGTCTGATTTTCGCAGCCGGTTCCATCTGTCCAAGCAAGACAGGGAGTATGTAATGGAAAAGGGATTGCCGACGATACGAAAACACGCAGAGGACTTTGTGGCAAAAAGACTTGCTCCGGCTGTCATACCGAACGACGGCAAGCAGACTCCCATGCGTGGGCATCCTGATTTTCCTGGCTCAACATGCCACTGGCTGTTGTTGCCGGGGATGCTTCTTCAAGTGGCATCACATCTCAGCAGGCAGGGCACTGACCAAGGAAGAACAGGAATATGCTGTTGCCGTATTGATGGCATGGATTGAAAAACAGATGAATAAAGGATGAAGATAGAAGAAGCCATAGTATATGTGATGGTAAAGCGAAATGGCGGCATGACAACCGACCAGATTGCCGATGCCATCAATCGTCATAGGCTGCACCTGAGAAAGGACGGTCAGCCTGTGACAAGCAAGCAGGTGTATGCAACAATCTGCCGTTTCCCTGAAATGTTCACAAAAGAAGCTGGCAGAATCATGTTAATGATATGACGTAACGATATGACAATAGATACAACCAACATGTGCTCACACCTTCAGAAGAAGTTGTTTGAACCAGAAGGTGTGTATTATCCTATATGGCAAGCCATGCAGGATGATGAGACCTTGACAGCAGTGGTACGAAGCAGACAGCTGCACATCTACAGAAACGGGAAGAAAATTCTCGTTCTGGCAGGTAAGGCACAACCGAAGATTATAAGGGAAGACAAAATACAAGAGTTAATAACAAGATTATAAACAAAACATCAAATCATCAAAACAATGGACGCAAAAGAAAAAGTATTGGCAACAATGAAAGAGGCTGGTCAGCCTCTCAACGCAGGTAAAATCGCAGAACTCAGCGGTCTCGACCGCAAAGAGGTAGATGCAGCCATGAAGCAGCTGAAAGCAGAGGGTGCAATCGTCTCTCCTGTGCGTTGCAAATGGGCACCTGCAGAGTAAGGTTTATACTGCTGTCTTGAAATATAGGCAGCAGTATCTTTATTTTTATCAAAATGTTAAGGTGAGGAATCTGAATATCCTTGCCTACGGACACAATTATCCGCTGCATCTTTTTGGGGTAAGGTGCAGACGTATGGCTGTCAGCGTATCTTGGTTTAAAGACGCTTAGCGGTCACGGCGGAAGTCGTTTCGTCTCTCTCCGCCGAACAAAGCTCTGAGCACATTGCCCAAAGCTCCGAACACGAAGTAGCAAACGATGATTGCAACAATATCGTCCATAAGCATTTTCTGTTTTATGGGTTATACACTATTATGAAGATTCACTATGTCCAATCCCTGCCTCTTGGCTTCTCTGACGGTGTAGAACGTGCCGCCCTTGGGATTGCCATCGAAGTAGGCTATGAGACGTGAACTGCGGTTGACCATATAGTCGTTGCGCCTCAGAAGGCAGCCATTGTAGTATTGCTCGCTCAATACGACCACGTCATCCACGATGCGCAGGATGGCATCATACTTGGCTTGCTCTTCCTTGCTCCACCGGTCAGACTGACCACGGAACGGCACAACGGCTATCACCTGCAAGTCCTTCAACTCGCATTGCAACGAAAGGGCGGCTTCTGCCGCCAGCAGGTCAAATCCCATTGCCATGCCACAATAGAAATACCGGTAGCCGTCGGCATACGCCTTGGCTATCTCCGATTTGAGACATTGCTTCAACTCCCTCCGCTTGGCGAAAGGTACGCTGCGGTGTCCGCTGAAGCATACGGACACTGCCTTGTCGTACTTTGTCATACTTTACCTTACTTTATAATGTGTGCGTGCGAGGAACATACCGCCAATAACACATGCCCCGAGCCTTTCGAGTTGGTTGGCATACTTGGCATAGCTGAGACCCTTGGTTATCACATCGTCAAAGACCAACACCATTTTGTTGTCGAAGAACGGCTCATCAAACTCAACGACATTCGCCTTGCGGACTTCATCCTCGTTCTTGCGGTTATCGTGGATGGTCTTACGCTCTCCGCATACCCTCACGTGCTCGTAGCCGCTTTTCCGCTCCTGTCAATTCACACACCCTGTGGCAGAAAGCCTTGTAGCGGAGTTCGTTGCTCTCGCTTGTGGATGCTGGAACGGGGGCGAAGACGATGTTCACGCAACCCTTGCCGTAGAGTGTCAGCATATTCTCTGCGGTGCGCTGCGCCACTTCCTCGTAGGCTCTTCCGTCCTTGAAGTCAAACACTAATTGTCTGTCGGCAATCTCCTTCTCACCCACATTGCGGATGCGTGCGGGATAGTATTTGCAGAACCAAGTCTGAGGCTTGTCTAACTGCTTTTGGATTTGATAGTCATTCTTGTGTGCCATTGCTCTTATGCTTTTTTCTTCCCTTATTTCGGAGGCTTTCCTGCCTGCCCAAGGGATAATTTTTTTGCTTTCCAAGAGTGATGGCGATCAAAAGCCAAATCGGGAGCGAAAAATACGCTCTGCACGCAGAGGAAGATTTTTCGGTCAAATGCAATGGACGATTTGGTGTTTGAACAATCGCCAGCATTACCTTTGCAAAACAATATCCGCAGCGGCAAGGCAGGCGAAAAGAAATCTGTTATGTAAAAGAGGAAACGGGCGGGATGGCGTGGGGCGAAGCTGTATATGGGGAAGGACGATAGTTGATATGAGGGAAAAAGAGAAAATCTTGTAATAGGGAACGACATTGCCCTTTTATCAGCATGGAGACAGTCCTACAAGCAGAGAAAACTATTGCCCTAAAAATGAGTTGGATAGTATTTTCTAAAAGTAGTATCGACTACGAATAGTATAATAGTCGAATAGTTTTTACTACCATACTACGGATAGTAAAGTCTGTTTATAGAAGAGATAGCGGTATCATCGTCTGTTCGGCGATGATACCGCGCGGCACTCATGTGTCATGCCGCTTTAGGTATTCTGTCATTGCCTCATTGACAATATCACGCAAGGACATCCCTTTCTTGATGGCGAGGTACTTCATCCTCGTGTGGATGCTCTTGTTGATAAGGGAAATTGCAATGCACCGGCACTTCGGTAGTCTCAGAAACAGACACAGGTGGTGCTGGTGTAGTTTCTGTGACTATCTGCTCCTTACTCGGCTTCTTTGTGGAAGAAAGGAGTCCGTTGAGACCGCCTTTCATTCCCTCTTTCAACATACTGCTCTTGCTCATGGCTATGCTATTTTAAGTTTAACACTTCTTTTGCCAAAGACATATAATCACTGGCACCATTGGATTTGGGATTATACTCAAAGATAGTCTTGCCGTTGATGGGTGCTTCTGCCAAAGCCACATTATCACGGATGACGGTCTTGAAAACCTTCTCGTGAAAACTGTCATTGACGATTTCCCTCACGCTTCGGTTCAACGTCTTGCGGCGATCGAACTGGGTGATGACGATGCCGCCCACTTTAAGGTTGGAGTTGAGCCGCTCCTGAACGATGCGGATGATGTCCATCAACTTTGCCATACCTCTCATGGCAAGGTATTGCGCTTGAACAGGGATGATGATGTAGTCGGCTGCGGTGAGGGCATTCAAGGTCAGCAAGCCCAATGACGGTGGACAGTCGATGATGATGTAGTCGAAATGCTCTTTGGCGATGGCTTTGGTGATAAGTCCCTTCAAGATAAGCTCCCGTCCCGGCTCGCTGATAAGCTCTAACTCAGCCGCAGACAGGTCAAGGCATGAGGGTGAGACGGTGATGCCGTTGTGCAACTTGACCAACGGCAAGGTGTACTGTCCACACATTGCGCCATAGACTGTCTGTTCTTCCTCGATGGACAATCCCAAGGCTTCCGTGAGGTTGGCTTGTCCATCCATGTCAATAGCCAAGACGTTCTTCTTACTCAGTTGCAGAGCTGCCGCAAGGCTTACTGCGGTCGTACTTTTCCCTACACCACCCTTGTGATTTAATACTGCAATTATCTGTGTCATAACATGATACTACTATTAGTGAATACTACTTTACTATTCTACTACTGATAGTACATACTAACCATAGTAAAAGCGGATTTACTACGATTAGTACGTACTACTCTCAGTTGATACTACCCTCAGAAGGGAAGGTCTTCGCTCTTGTCCTGCGGTGCATCGGCTGGCGGTACGGGAGCCTCGCCCTCTGCCTTGGCTGCCTTGCGTGCCTTTGTTGCAGGTGTGTCGGTTGCATCCTTCTTCCCTGCATTGACAAAGGCGATGGAGTCAGCTATGATGCTATGCTGTATGTGGTTCTCTCCGTTGCGGTCTGTCCAAATGGAAGAAGTCAGTGTGCCTTCCACAAGCACCATACGACCCTTGGTGAGGTATTCAGCCAAACGGATATGGTTCTCCTTGCTGCTCTTCACCCTTACCCAAGTGGTGATTTGCTTGCCCTTACTGTAGTCGTCCACTGCGATGTCAACAGCCATGAATGTTCCGTGTGTACCTGTGATGACGCGGCAATCCTTTGCTCCGATGCGTCCGATAGTGTGAGTGTAAATCATAATGTGAAAATGTTATAGTGGCAAGTTGGTTAGACTTGCCGTTACCTTGTTATTTAAATGACTTTTCTTGTTGATTGAACATAAGCTATTGCTTCATTCATAATTTCTGCTCGTGACCTACTCTTGTTATCTTGCATCCACTCATCAATTTCAGATTTGAGGAACATGATACGTTTCCCCTTCTTATGGAATGGTATTTGTTTATTGCTTGTCCAACAATAGATTGTGTGTTCAACTGGATGGGTAGGGAGATACTCACTCAATTCGGAAACACTAAGCCATTCCAATCCCTTATCGGGCTGAATTTTGAGTCATTAGTGTGGAAAACTTTTCTTCTAAAATCTCCAGCTTGTTTATTACTAATGACAATGCTGATGGCAAGTCATTAAAACTCAATATTTGCTTTTCCATATCAATATATGTGTGGCAAGTTGGTTAGGCTTGCCGTTACCTTGTTATTAATATCCTTTCTTCGTCTGCCTTGTATTGGCGACAAAAGACTTGTTGCTGCCTGTGAGACTGATAGAGCCGCAATTAACAAACTCTCCGTCGGAATAGACTCTGTACTTCTGTCCGCTTACCTCATGCTTCTGTTTGATGCGCTCTCGCATCCACTTCTTGGCTGCGGTCAATGAGCAAAAGGTCTCGCTCTCCTTGGTCGTCTCGTCATATACGATGCACTGGGTCATACATGCTTCCTACTTCATCCATGCACCTATACTCGACGTGACATAGTCCAACTGACCGCCAAATATGTCGCTTGGCTCTATGTCGTATTGTCCATCCCTCACTTCCTTGTCCTCTCCAAGAAGCGACAAGGTTTCCGTCGGCATCCAAACGTGCTGCGTCTATGACGATGTCACGAGGCTCGTCAAAGAGATAACCTGCCACGATGGGCTGCTCTCCCTCGAAATGCACCTCAAAGCCTCCGTCCACCTCCGTGCCGTACTTGCGAAGAGCCGCTTTCAGCTCGTCCTGCTCCCGGTGCTGCAATGCCTGGAGTTGTCCGTGGATAGTGAGGTCTTGCAGTTCTGCCTCTCGTTTGGTGTGGGTTGCCTCGCCGGTCTTGCAGTCGATGTCATACTTGTGGTAAACCACTGGGATATGGTCTGCCGATGTGACAAGCCATGTGATGTTGTTCACTGAGAAGCCCTGTCTGGTGAGGAACTCCTCGATGTCTGAGCCGAGAAGGTGGTCGGCTACGTCAAGATACTCGATGCGTGCGTCAGCATCATGCAGGATGATAATCTTCATTGCCTTTCTATTTTTAGTGATACAAATAAGTTTGTCGCCCATGTCGCTGGACTTGTTTAACTACGTTGAAGAAACTTACGCTCAGCATAGTGAATAAATTCCCTCTGCGTTCGCTTAACCGTTTCTTTCTCTTCCCTCCTTTCGAGACCTTTCAGCCTGTGGAGGGATATTTTCTGCTCCCACAAGCCGCAAGAAAAGACATAAAGACAAATTATGTGTGAAGAATACTCTTTTCCGAGGAAAAGGAAGATTGTTCACAGTCACAAGACCTCAAGCAGAATTTGACGATTGTCTCAGACGCGGCTAACTTTGCAGGAAATATGCCTACCACTGCGCTGATTGGAAGAAGATTATTGATATTGGCTGCAAGAGGAATGATGTGTTATATATAAAGAGGTAAGAAGAAAGATTGAAACAGTAAGGGTGGGCAGTGAAGTGTTTGCAGGTCTGCTGTACCGACATAAAGCGAGTGTGTTGGCTGACCGGGATGCAAGTCATCAAAGCTTCAGCCTTGATAGCTTGTAGCACGGACAGACAATTCTCTCGCGTCGGTACTTCGGCATACTGTCAGCTTTGGCTAATAGCAACGTGTTGCCATCAGCCAAGGATGTCTGTATGACGACAGACCATGTAACGCTTCGCAAAGGCGTGGGGCAAAGCAGTATAATTTAGAAGTAGATAGTAACGTATATCAGGCAAGAAGAGACAGTTGCGCAACGGACAAATCGGGCACTCCTGTCAGCATGACAAATGTGCCTTGTCCTTGCCGCAGGACACTGAGGCAGATTGGACGTAGCAGACATGTCTGCCACATTCAATATGCCTGAGTGGACAAGAACTGCCTCTTGTATAGCAGAAGAGAAATTGTAAAACAGTTGATTAGTGGTAAAGGTGGTATGGGTGGGCAGAATGGCATTACACGGACATTGCCGAAGCCCGATAATGGGACAGCCAGACAGCAATAAAGGCAGTTATCAGAAGTGTCAGTTTCTGATAGTGACATTGTTGGCTGCCTGTCACATGGGATTCGTGCGGTGTCCGTACAGTAATGCCGTTCTGAAGGTGTGGGGCGAAGCGATACAACGCACTTGGACGAAACCACCGCTTATAACAGAAAATATTTTGCAGTCAAAGAGAAGAAGAATAGTAAAGCAGGTGTGGGTGGGTAGTGAAGCTGTCGCAAGATTGACGGTCTGAATATCAAGGCGAGTGGATAGCCAGTAAAGGACACAATTATCAGAAGCCTCGGCTTCGGCATCTTGTGGCATAGATGGCAGTCCTCTCGCGTTCAGACCTTGGCATACTGTCTTTCTTGGCTAATAGCGACTTTGTCGCCATCAGCCGGGAATATCTGTATGCCAACCATCTTGGTGACGTTTCGCAAATGGTGAGGGACGAAGTGGTTAGAATAAAGGAAGACGGCGTTGCCGTTATGGTTAATAAATGCACATGGTTGTTATTAGAGAAGATTATCACACGCTATAACAGCAGATTGATGTCCCTGAGCAAAACAAAAGCGACCCGAAGGTCGCCTTGTTATGGAGAGGAAAGGCTATTTCTTGCCTTTCTTGGTTGCTGGCTTGGCCGGCTCTTCCGCAGGAGTCTCCTCCTTGTCGGGACACTCGTAGAACTTGGTTGCAACCATGATGATTCTGGAGTGCTTCACGCCATCCTTGTCTGTCCACTCCTCTGGCTTGAAGAAACCCTCGACGGTGAGCAACGTGCCCTTGGTGAGCTTGTCGAATGATTCGGTGTGCTCGTTCTTGCGCCATGCCTCCATATTCATGAAAGCCGATACGCGGTTGGTTTCCTCGCCGTTCTTCTCCTGACGGCCTACTGCCAATGAGAAGCGTGCTACGCTGGCGTTTGCGAACTGACGGATTTCTGCATCCTTACCTACGAAACCTGAAACTGTGAAGTTGTTCTCGATCTTTTTCATTTTGAATTGAATTTAAAAGTGAAACTTAATTTTTACATGCATTCAAAAGCAGGGATGTGGCACCATGTGGGAAGCACCATGAAAATCGTTCGCAATACTCTTTTTGTCGTTGGCGGTAAGGGAGAAAAAGGAAGATTACGCACTATTTTATTGGTCACAGCGATAGCGGCCACACAAGAAGGAGGAAGTCCTTCGCAGCATCACGCTACCTTTGCATGGTAAAAATAAGTGGCTTTCAAATAGCTCAATTCAGAAAAAGGACGGGGCCAAACAATGGAACAAAGGTTGTAAGCAAGGAGGCAATCCGTATGCAACAGACAGGGGCACTGCTATGGCTGTATGCCTGGAGAAACGAAGCGGGAAATCCGACCTTACAGCTGTATCATCAGAAGAGTGAGGAGCATGAACACTGATGCACGATGAACGACAAGCCTAAGGGTCAGCTTAGCAATAGAGGCATCAAGCCAAAAGAGGACAGACATCAGAGGATTGGCGATAGCACTGTCATCATGCTAAGACCAAGTTCTGTGTCCGACAAGGAAGAGTCGCAAAAGACAGACGAGTAAAACCAAAAGGCGAAATGACCATTCCTATAACAAGGTACAGAGACGCTTAAAACGGCGAAGGGACTTTGGCGACGTATCGCTATACAGGTGTCGAAGCATCGCTTCTATAACAGGACTGGAGCAAGTGAGCAAACCGCACAACTTGCTCCCAAGGTATTTCAGTTACAACAGCCATAACCTCATTGGAGGATTGTCCTAAAAGAGATTTTTGCAGTCAAAGGAAGAAAGAGTCTGCAAGCCACATAGCCAACAGACTCTCTCCTGATTATTCACAGATGACAACATCATCCTTGTACTCCGTCACTTCCTTGCCGTTGATGAGCTGGACAATGACCTCACAACCCAAGTCCTCGACAATCGTTCCCTCTGTCTGACCTCTTCGGGGATAAAGCAAGGTGCAGAAACACCCTACACGCCGTCCAACTGCTCCATGTCTATCGTTGCCATATCCGTTCCTCCTTGTTAGCCGAATGTGATTGGATTGATGCAGAAATTCGTGTCCTCTGCCTCATACTCGTATTCATTGATGAAGTCAATCATCTTCTGTTCGCTTCTTCCGTCCTGTGAGACACCAGTCTTCTCACACCACAACTTGATAGCATCACCAAAGGTGGAGTAAGCACCCTCACAATCCTCAAAGAGTTCTCCGTATGCAGTGACGTAGCACTCTTCGGGGAAGAAGTCGTTCTCATCGTGCGTATAGAAGATGTCGCAACCTGGCTCAACCTCTCGCCAACTGATTGAAAGTTCATCGCCAAGTGCCTTGTTCACCTCCTCAAAGAACAAGTCGCATGAAGACCAAGCACTTTCGGTGTCAAAGGACAAGAGGGCATAATCGTCTTCCACGTTCTCCTCATACTCTGCCCAATAGATGTGTCCTCTCACCGAGATGCCTTTCTTCTCGTAGTCAATGCCATAGTGTTCTGCCAAGAGATACAGATACACATTATTACTGTTCACCTCCAACTCTTGGAGTGTGTTCCAAAGGTCTGCCACGGCTTTGCGTGAGCCTGTCACCTTGTACTGAGTGTCGC